>MDTC01063112.1_pt1 | contig 16392 bp, 10 predicted proteins | sample 811181 | NCBI WGS metagenome assembly MDTC01 (sample SAMN05326644, study PRJNA326480) | marine metagenome | isolation source: seawater | place: Pacific Ocean: North | collected 2011
AAGCAGACCATCTAAAAGACATATTCGATGATGTTGGATTAACAGAATGGATGTATATCCATGAAATGAATCAAGATTGGCCCACTTTGATTGAATTGATTAATATGGATAAGAGACTAATTGTGTTCTGGGAACAATCTAGTGATGCAGCCCATCCTTATTTCCATGACTTTTTGGCTCACAGTTGGACCACTGATTATGCTGAAGAAACAACATCTGAGATGGATTGTGAACCACTGAGAGGGGATTCTAATCAGGCAGTATTCCATATGAATAATTGGCTTAGTGTTCAAAATGGTCAAGGTTTGTCAGACCCTTCCCGTTCAGCCCAAGCAAATGATGTTGATTTCTTGGTTGAAAGGTCGATTGAATGTATTGAATTGCATAACAAGCGCCCGACTTTCATAGCAGTAGATTGGTGGGAAGATGGTGATGTGGTAAAAGCAGCTAAGCGAGTAAATGAATTAGAACTAGATAGCGATTAACCCCAAAACCTTCTAGTTCTAGCATATTCAATTTCTGCGATATGAATCGCTTCTAGTAAACCATCTAGGTCACCACGAGGAATCTTGCGCATCAATCTCTGGCATGTCGCTTCACCAACACCTCTGGCCATCAAAGCAAGAATTGCCTCCATGCCTCTGTTTGCTACTGCTTGAGCATTCTTCATCATCCGACTTTGGTCCTTAGGGTCTTCAGAGGTCACCCAACCTACAAGCATTTTCTCTAAACCCTCTCTAGCACACGCAAGCATCTTTCCACCACATTTCAAACAAACCTTAGCATCACTAATTTCAGGATATCTTGCGACCCTAAATCTCCTTACTGCTTGGCATCTTAGGCAACATGTGACCGCTCTTTCATTCATCAAACGACCTTCTAGGCGCGCTCTAACCTGTTGATTACTCCAATTTGGCAATAGCAAATCTTTCTCCGAACGACTGGAAATTCCAAGTGGGCCAGCAGCGGTAATTTCAATTTCCACCAGTCCACTATGCAACGCCCTCATTACATCCTTTGCTCCTTCAATGTCCATACGTTCATGGAATAATTTCCCTAAAACCTCTTCCATTACAGGAGTTCCTCGGTATTTTTTCAGTAGCGCATGAAGGTTTATTTTTCGAGGGTCAACGCCATGTCGCAAGATTCCGAAAACCTTTGCTACTTGAGCGAAACGCCATCGTACTTCTCTAGAATTTGGCAAAGTTACAGACAAAATACCTTGTAAGGCATCAGGAGGTGTTTCAAGTAACCATTCGATTATTTCTTCGGGTCTAACTCCTCCCACTTGTAAAGAAATCCTACACGGTTCAACGATTAGACGCCCCCATTTCCCTGTACGGGTACTGGCCATTGCGAGTAAATAATGACCTATAGCTTCGTTAATTCTAGAACCCTGGCAACAGTTCAAAACTATAGCATCATCACGACTTTCTATCGTTATCAATCGTTCACTAGGAATGAAACCGGTCGCTTCATGGTGCGCGGTTATTATCTCAGCCAGTATCCCTTTAGCCTCACCATTAAGTGGATAATCGTCAATTCCGAATTTGTATGATAACAATTCAGCAGGATCAATTATACTATTTTCTTCATCCTCTACTAAACCAAGGTCAATGGCAATCAATCGTCGTAAATATCCGGCTTCTCGACTTACAACAGCTGGAGTAGGCGGTAGTTCTCCAACCCATTGCGGGGCATGTCCGTGGTCGGCAACCGGCGCAACTAACAATTCATTTTGCTCAGGGTCAGCATCTACTACAATCCAAGTACGACCTGCCATCACAAATCGTCGTTGTCTACCATCTTCTTCCTCTCCTCCATCATTTAGAGAAAGTACGAATGCCTCATCGACATTTCCAAGACTTTTACGCGTAACAGCATCCCGTACACGATAAGATTGCTTATCTGGAATCATAGAGAGGTGATTACCTACCCATTGTCTCGTTCTGCCACTACGGCTCAACCATCCTTTGTCAAATGGCTTAGGAACTGTGAATTTTAAATTTTTCAGATCATTACTCGGCTCTTCATTTAATTTCAAATCAGGTCTTTCAGGCAATACCTTTTTTGTCGTATCAACAAGTTTCTGCCACACATCAAAAGGCCAGCGATACCAAGGGACTGATTCAGGATCTTCTTCACACTTGATTACCCACCCATCAGCCAAAACTTTGCCTAATCCAATGGTGTCTTCTCTTCTCCAGCCCTTGAACTGATTCGAGTTTGCGATGGCATCTGTTACTAGGTCGATTGGTAAAGCACCGTGGCTATGTACCATCATCACAATTTGATTGGCAGCAACCGAAAGAGGTTTTTCTCGCCATTCAATAGCTTCGATTTCACCAGCCATCGCTCTTCTCGAAATTACTGCTGATTCCAATAAATCATCTGCTTCCCATCCAAGAACATGGCCGCTTCCAATTCCTCCAATTCGGTGGTCTGCTCGACCAACTCGCTGTAATATTCGGTCCACAGACCGTGGTGAATTGATTTGCACTATGTGATTGATTGACCCAACATCAATACCTAATTCCAAACTTGATGTACAAACTAGTGCTTGTATGCTACCATCACGTAACCCATCTTCCATTTCTGCTCTAGTATCTGCTGCTAAAGAACCGTGATGTACTCCAATTTTTAATCCGGGAGTAATACTTTGAAGTCTTTGAGAAATAGTTTCAGCATTATTACGAGAGTTAACGAAGATTAGGCATGGATTTTTTTCTTCAACAATTTGAGCCAAGCCGCGTAGAGTAGCATGCGCCCTTGGAGAAATTGCCAATTCCATCGAACCAGCCTCGTCATCAGGAATTGGCATTATTGCGTCTACTGACAGTTCTGTATAACGGGGTGCTGAAGCACTTATCGCTTCAGTTTCTTCAGATAACCATGAAGCGACCTGTTCGGGGTTTCCAATTGTAGCTGAAAGTCCAATACGCTGAACCTTTGAGGATTTGAATTGTTCAAGCCGAGATAATCCTAATGACAACTGCCATCCTCTTTCCCCATCAATCATTTCATGAATCTCATCGATAATTACCGCTTTTACATCCATCAGTAGTAGTCTTAATTTCGAACCTGTAAACATCAATTGGAATGTTTCAGGCGTAGTAATCATCACATTGGGGGGTTTACGGACTTGTTTATTCCTCTCACTTTGTGTAGTATCTCCGTGACGCAAACCAAGTTTCAAACCGACAGATTCAGTAATTTCCTCAAGTCTTCTATCAACGTCACGATTGAGTGCTCTGAGTGGCGTGATGTAGAGAATTGACATCCCTTGCCATTGTTCACGTAGGCATCTATCAAGAAGAGGTAAGACTGCTGCCATCGTTTTGCCAGAGCCCGTCGGAGCGATTACTAAACGGTCTTTCCCAGCAGCGATATCATCTTGAGTTGCATCTTGAACAGGTGTTGGTGACCAATTCCTCTCCTTCAAAGTCTGTCGTAGACTTTGATGAAGGTTGGCAAACACTCCTTCTGGCATCAAATCGCCGGTGATGGCGCTGGTTCAATAGGTCAGCGATTGATGAAATCAATATTCATCGTCATATCCATCATCTTCTTCATCGTCGTATTCTTCGTCGTCATCCCATTCTTCTTCGATGTAATAATCATCATCTCCATGGGTTATAGCGGTACGATTAGCAGTTATTCCAACAGCGATTAATACCAAGATTGAAAGTATTGAGAAAATCCAAATCAATGGCTGTTCTCTAACGCTATCAAACCAGCCCATATAGGAAACATAAACGATTTCAATCTTATGTTCAGCAGTGTTATCATCATTATTAACCTCAACAATAACGTCATCAGGATCAACTGTAACTCTAATTCTGTCCACCCCTTCTTCAGCAGTCCAAGATGCTGTCACTGGAATGATTTCTCCTTCTCCAATACTATTGAGCGTAGCAGAATCGAACGGAACTATATCATCACCTTTGTAAAATGAGATTTTGAATTGTGAAGGACTAGTTCCGCCTGAATTATAGATGTCTGCAGTTATTTGTATGGTTTGCCCAGGGGCTATATGGTCATCAGAGAGCCGAATAGAAGTAATTTTGAGTTCAGGTCCAACAGCTCCAAGCCGAATCCATTGTCTCTCAAAGTCATCATCTATTTCTGCAATTTCAGGAATTGGACTTGCTTCTGAATTTGAGACTAGGGGGAATTCATTTCCTGCAGCATCATATCCTGTTAGATAGAATCCAACCCAATCTCCTTCACGTGGAGTGATACGACCACTGTCGGTTAGGTCTACTGTTCCAGTCCAATTAACCATCTGACCACTCTGTTGCATTCCCAAGCGCGCTTGTCCAGCACCTAAAGTAAGAGTTCTACTGGAATCTCTCATCACCCAGTGAACAAATTGCTCAGAACCAGTCATGTCAGCATCTTCAGTACCTTGGAAGGTAACTGGAATATTGGTCAAGTCAGTCAAATCTGAAATATCGATTACATTGACTGGTTCACTTCTACTAACTACTCTTGGAGCAGTATCGTCAACAATTACCTGAAGGGTTGTTGAAACGGTTTGTCCAGTCATATCTTCACCGCTACCAGGGATGCCTCCAATCGAAATCAAACATGTTCTAGTTGGTGATGAGCGTAGAGTTTCTGCACTTGAAAGAGGTACTTCTACTGAATAACCACCATCTTCGGTTAGACTACCATCCGACCAAACCTTCTCTCCATCAAATACCTCGATAACGATAGAAGCATCTCTCGGTGCTGGAACCTTCGAACCTTCGTATACAACGCGTCCAGAGAATTCCAAACGGTCATCATTGCGTACTCTACTACCATCTGCAATAATACCAGTTCTAGGCTCACTAATATCTTCGATCATGAATGTTGAAGCATCGAGCACTAGGTCATTTTCAACCACAAAGGTATGTTCAGCAATAATATGGCGAGTAGGGAACTCTTCTCCCCTCTCTTTGTATTCTAACGAAATATCACTGATATCTTCGTCCGGCCAATCCCAACCAAAGGTGAAATCAAAATCTATCAAAATCCATGGCATTCCAGATTCATTTGTCGTTTGGATCATTTGTGAACTTTGAGCTAAAGTAATGAAATCAGATTTTGTATCAAACATATCTGTTATTCCATAATAGGTAACAGTCTGTCTGTCTATTTCAGGATTAGGTCCTTCAAAATCAAAGACGACATTGATGTATTCAAAATCGATTGCAGTATTTGCATCGATAAGACCAAGGGAAATTGTTTGTGGTGTTCCAGCATATATTGAACCCCCGTCATTATGATCTTCCCAGGTTAGACCTGTGAATATTGCACTGGAATCCTTCCTGCTGCGGAAGGTCGCATCATCACTATCAAATCCAGGGCCGGACTCAGAAATATATTCCATTTCATCTACAAGTGTAGAATGGTGTAGTGGATTACCTGCCCTGTCTCCTCCATCCCAGTAATATGAGACTCTCCCCATATTCGGGTTACGCGAATGATCAATAGTTGTGATAAACCATTTCTCGTCAGCCTCGGTTTCATTAGTAACAATCTTCGAAGCATATTCTGAGGGGTCAGCCTCTCCATTTCTATTACTATCATGGTCGGCTTCAACCCAATAAAACAATGTCAAAGAGAGTGGGTCTCCAACGCTATCAGCCACTTTTATCTTGACCTTTTGTTGAGAATCTGCTGCTTCATAGGCTTCTTCTAGTGGTGAAGTGGATAGGACTTCAGGGTGTGTTGCATCGATTTTGTAAGTTCTTGTCCAATCTGAATTTGACGGTAAAACCTTAGTTGCATCCCTCTCATTATATGTTTGAATTTCATATGTTAGACCTTCTTCAACATCGATATTTGGCATATCTATCGAAACAAAGAATGAACCATTCATATTTGTTGTATCTCGCCAATTGGAATGAACAAATCCGTTTTGTGCAACTCTGATATCAAATGCATTATCCTTTGGTGCATCTTGACTATCAGCAAACCACATGGCACCTTGGAATAACAAAGTTTCACCAGCAGCTACCCAAGAGCCCGACTCTACATCATCAGAGGTAACCTCTCCACTGTTATCTCTAATTTTCAACCAACCTAATCCAAACGAATTGTTGACTCTCAATCCTTCTGCACTAGTCAATGGGGTAGGTGACTCACCATCTGTTCCTGTATTGTCGGTACATCTAGTTGTAAAACGAACATTATCTTGGTCTGGGAAATTTGACGTCACAAAGAACTTCCAATGAATTTCTAAAATTCCATTAGACTCGCTAGACCATGAACTAGAGTCTAGTTCTATCCAATCATCTGGATCATTTGGTGAAGGGAAAATATCTCCATATTCCCATTCTAACGTTGGAGCGCTAGATGCAGGGCTTGCGCCAAATGATAGTTTAGCTTCATTGATGCGGTTGTTAGTTCCATCTCCAATAATGTGCCTTGTAACCACCTCATAAGGCTCACTTCTCTCGTGCAATATTTCTCCTGTTGGAATCACGATATCTAGATTTACAGTTTTAATTTTGTAAGTCACACTGAAACTTTTCAAAACTACCACACCTGATGATTGAGCGGATAAACCGACTGAAATATTTACTGTACCAGATCCGGTTTGAGGAATCAAATCATTGAAGGCTTTGACAATAGCACTTCCCCCTACTGTAGTTTCTCCAAGAAGAACTCCTTGACTTTGCCACTTCTCAGACCCACTAATTTGCAATCCTACATTCGACGGGGCATCACTGTGTAATGCAATATTTATGTCATCTAATACCGGGGTTGAAGAGCCTGTGGAAGTAAATCGGATGTAGAAGTAGAGATAACCCGAAGTCATAGTGACCGATTTCGAATCTCCAGAGTTTGCAAATGTAGATGTTGTACCTGCCTGCAACTCAATCGACAAACTAGTTCCTGCTGGAGTAGAAGAGTTCCACCATACCGTTGATGCAACAGGGGCATTTCCAGAGTAATAATTTGAACGAATATAGAAATATCCACTCGTTTGGTAACTCGTTGAATATGTTAAAGATACAAAATCTAAAATTGGCGACTCAGTACTTGTTCCGTTAAGATAAGCAGACCATTTAATCGATTGTCCACCGTTAAGGAAAGTAACGGTTTGCCCAACAACAGCAGGAAGCCAAGAGTTACCTCCATCGTTACTTAGCATAATCTCGATACTGGTATTATCAGGAATATAACCTACTGCGGAAGTAAGAGTAATCTCTGTAATGGATTTAGATATTGAACGGGTTTTACTGGTTACTGATACTGAAGTTGAAGAAGGGGTCCTTTCATCTGTAGGAGTTCCAGAACCTACTCGATTTACTTTGTTAGAATAGCCAGAACAATATGAAGAACTAGTATAATGACAAGTATATCCTAGAGTCCCGTCGCCTAGTGATTCCAAACCATAATGGCCACCGTGGCTGAAAGAATCTTTGCCCATTTTTTCTACAAACATGCCGGAGAAAGTAAAGTAATCTCTGTATCCCATAGAATATCTATACTCGTTAGTAGTAATCCTTGGTAAGTCGACATAAAGGCCACTAGGATAGGTAGAAGTATCTCCCATACTTACTCTATTACCAAGTAACCATGAGCCGTTAATCAAATTTGGTGAGGAGGGATTAACCTCGAACAGGTAGCGGTTATAATCTGGATATGATGACTGATACATCAACAAGAACATACGTCCACTATCTTCATCGATATCTATTCCAGACACATAATAGGTACTTGACATGGTGTAATAGTTCTGACATGACCAACTGGAAGACGTAGTGCCTGTCGATGATGTAGTAGTAGATACTGACCATTCAATAACCCAGCGATTACGTTCAGACACAGTCCAAACCGTACCATCTCCTCCTGTTGTTGCATCTTGAGTATAGTAAAGGGAGAGGGTCGAACAAGTACCATAATTTATCGATGTAGTCCCTTTATACGCACCAGTTGAGGAATTATATCGCTTTATTGTAGGGGTTTGGGAAAGAGATGAGGAAGAATATGTCAGGAGATGGTATTCGCCGTACTGTTCTACCATTGCGCCAGTATAACTGCTAGAAGACCCCGTCAATGTCTTGGCAGTCAAATCCTCTGAAGCCCCGATAAAACTATGATCGCCAGTAGATACGAAAGCCCCTGTAGTATTGTGAGTTGTACCTGCAGAAGACACTGAAAGGTCATTACTGTTAGAAAGACCATTTTTGTCGGTTGTCGGATTACCAGGCAATTTTACTTGGTTATTCACCATTTCAACATTATTTTTGTAACCATAAGCGAAACCTGGCGGCGTTCCAACCCAGGTGCTGGTACCTTCTCCGCCGAAATTAGAATTGTTTGACATATTTCCCCAAGAAGTAGTCGAGGGTTTCCCTTCAATTTCAAATGAGGTTGTAGTCACTTCAGCTCCATAAGGGAAAGTTAACTCACCAGCGGTTCCATTACCTGTTCCAGTAAACACATGAGTGTAACTTGTTGACCCATCCTTGAATTGAGTCTCAGTGACATCTCCAGCAGCCATAGGAGATAGAGTGGAAAGTACGAAAATTGCTACCATGAATAGTGATTTGCGCATGTAAAATCCTCCAAGTCCCTATGTGGGCCTTCGGCCCACGCGTATTCATTGCATTTCAATAGTCCTACTTTCAGTCATATTACAAACGAGGGTAATCCTCGTATAAGTGAGGGTGGATGGCCCATCAGGCGGAACTTATGGGTTGGTGGCAAAATCAGCATGGCAGGCAATTGAGAATAGCGGCAACAGGAACGTTTGCCTCAACACTAATCACTGTAGTTTCAGCATTGCAGTTAATGATACTGCAAGACATTTCTGCTTATGAGGAATACACTGGCGCAGCCATTGTTATGCTGGTGTTAGGAATCACGGGCTTAGCTATTTGTGCACCGCCATTTGCTAGTTTGAAAGGGAACTCTAACACAATAAAGGAAATAATGGAACTCACAAGTTCCTCTGAATTACGCAGAATGCGTCCAGAAGGAGATGAGGCTGCTGAACTTTTAGGCGGAGGGCATGCAGAAGCATGGAAAGCCTTCCTAATCGAGAAGGGATTGAAGAAGCGGTGATGGCTCCCCTCTGTTATGGGGGAGAGTAATTCGATGCGTACTTTAGTGCGAGAACTCCTTCTAGCAGGCGGAATGATTGCGATTTTAGTTCTTGCAATGTGGGCTCACACGGGTTCTATGCCTCCACTGGTTGTAGTCGAATCATCATCAATGGTTCATGAGCCTAAAGGGGAAATCGGCTCCATTGATGCCGGAGATCTGGTTTTGGTTCATTCTTCTAATGGCGAAGATGTAGTCACCTTTGCTGAAGCAACCAATTCTTCTAATCCTCATTATGGAGTTGAAAATCATGGCATGCCGGGGGATGTAATTATCTACAAAAGGAATGGCGAAGAAGACAGTACTCCAATCATACATCGTGCCATTTTAGAAGCAAAAGCAAATCAGACTACTGACCATGATAACGGTGTTTGTGAGCAAGGGGTTTACGATTCAAAAACACCGGGTCTTAATGGCGAAAACGGTGCTTGTATCATCACATGGGATGTTCCTGGAACCGATATAAGAAATGTAGAATCGATTAATATCTCCTTTGATGGCCAAGATGTTGAAGGAAAATATGAATGCGGAATAGACGCTGCTGGTCATGGAGAATTCACACTAAAAATCGTGGATTGGGTTCCCTCTCATCCCGGTTACTTGACATTAGGAGACAACAACAGATGCTCGGATGACCAAGGTGCTGCTGTTACATCTAGTGGTATCCAGGCGGCTTCAGGTCTTATCGGACCGGTTAGAAACGAATGGGTAATAGGGATATCCGGCTCTGAAATTCCTTGGCTCGGTGTTGTCAAATTGATGGTTAGTGGCGGAGATTCCCCTGGTATTTCGCAAGTCCCTGGCTCTTCATTCTTATATCTAATAATCTTGATAGGAGCAATCCTGGCATTACCAATGGCATTTGATCCAATAGCTCGTAAACTCCTCAAGTCTTCTCCAGAGATGATCGAAGCCGAACGCGAAGAAGCCTTCAGTAAAATGCTCAAAATAGGCGAGGAAGAATAATCAAACCTTTTTCCCTGCTAATCTATCATCAGCATTGGAAAGACGTGAATTGGTTTGTGCGATTGAATCTTGAATCACATTCAATTCAGCCTGTTCTAATAAACGCGAAATCGTTTCCTTTTTTCGTCTTAATTCTGAAAGTCGCTGGCGCTTATCTTGCGGAGCTACAGAATTACCACGTATTTCCAATAGCCATCCTTCTAGCAAGGCTCGTGCCCAGTCGGGTGCTCTAACTTGTGCAGCAAGGAAAATATTGTTCGAACGATGTCGAAACCTCACAAGACCATCGGGCATACGTCGCGTTTGAATAGAACCTGGTTGCCATGTTTCGACATTTATTTCCAGATGCTGAGAATCAATAATTTTCTCATCTTCACAATCTAAATCTGCAATCATTACACTATCCTCATAGCGAATCAATACTTGGATGAATTCCTCTTCTTCACACCAAATTGCGAGTTCGATTGGAACCTTATCGAGAGTATTACCCGCCCACACTCGAATCATGCGTTCGGATTCATCCATGGTGGGGCCAGACAGAGGTCACTGATGAACTCGCCGACCCGAGGTTGAAGTGCATCTGTTTGTTCGCGGGTGTTATGGCGAGTGACTGGCTGTCTATTGAGATGGACTGGACTACAGTGCTTTTGCTAATTTTGCTATGGTACTTACTCTTGCGTAAATGGGAGAGAGACGGCAAACTCGATGATTGGAAAGCCTCTAGAGTATTGGGAGGAATTCTGATGGTCAGGACCGGTTCAGGCAAAAAGGTCTTAGAAAAAATTTCCAAACCTAGGAAATTTTGGCGAGCCTACGGTGAACTCTCTCTTTGGACTTGCTGGTTTGCAATGTTCATAGTTGCTATAATGCTAGTTTTCGTATTTATCGCAGCGATAATTTTCCCAAGACCGGACCCGCCTTCTGCCTCAGAACTTGTTGCTATACCGGGGCTAAATCCAATGATACCTCTGGGCTGGGGGGCATTAGCGTTCGTAGTATGTCTTGTCATACACGAATTTGGCCATGGGATTCAAGCGCGTGCGCATGGTATGAGAATTCGTAATTTTGGATTGCTATTGTTAGGTCCCTTGCCGTTAGGTGCTTTTGCTGAGCCAGAACATTCAGAATTACTAGAATCTCCTAGAAGAGACCGGCAAAGAATGTTTGCGGCAGGCCCCGCCACCAATCTCTTTGCTGCATTGTTATTGATGATTCTAATGGGGTCTATCGCCGGACAATTTGTAGCAGCAGACCCAGGGGTGCATTCACGTGCTATAGTAGTAGATAGCGGCGCTGAACAAGCAGGTCTCGAACCATGGGATGTTATTCTATCAATAGACGGTGAAGAAGTTGCTACAACAGATGATTTCACTGAAACAATGAGCGAATTATCTGCCAATCAAACTGTGGTTTTACAAGTTAAACGATACAATGATTCTACCATTGAAAATCTCAATGTAACCCTCACGGACAAATATCAGTATTATCTCGACCTAGGGGTGGATTCTGAAGCATTAGACAATTTGGGTATTGAACCAGGCGATGCGTTCTTAGGAGTTAATTCACTTTCTGACGGGACTGCAGGAGTAGACCGTTTAGCGGGACCATATCATTCAGACTTTGAAGGCGGAGTTATCGATTATGCAGTAAATATCCCAGTTCATACAATGATCCTATTAGTCACTCCTTTCGACTTACAAGGGGTTGCGATACATCCTGCTCAAGAAGAGATGTTGGGTACTGGAGATGGCTGGCTTGCCCAAACGTTAGGACTAGATGGCATGCTATTTTTGGTCAATCTGATTTTTTGGCTGATTTGGGTAAATATCTTGCTTGGCTTTACTAACCTTATTCCGATGGTTCCATTTGATGGTGGCCATTTATTCAGGGATATGGTTCATGGAATAATGAGCGGCTTGAGAAAATTGGGTAAGAAGACTAGGCTATGGAAAATACATCCGCTATGGATTGAACACGTATCAAGGAAAACCTCTTCGTTCTCATCATTGATTTTGTTGCTTATGCTTGTCTTTTTGATAGGATCACCTTATCTGTGAGTTTGATTTGAATCAGACTTTCATCGATTGATGATTCCTTATCGAGACGATTTGCTCTTTCTTCGAGAGAATTGACGGTAGAGGAATTGGAATTACGACAGACCAATGCAAGAAACATATGCAACGGCATGCCCTGTTCCCAATCTAGAAATTCTTTACCATTACGAGTTAGTGGAAGAGGTGGAATCCTCCTGATTAGCATACCAAGTCGGCCGGTTAATTTGCCAACATCAACTCTAAAGATGCGCCATGAATCCCCTCTTACACCCTTCAGGCGGTATGCATAAAGAGGCATCAGATTGCAACGTTGACCTTCGCGAACCATCGCATCATACTGCTCCTTAGTTCTACCAGAGAGATACAATTTATCCTTTTTTGAGGATTTTACCTCAATCGGGAAGCATATATCTCCTCGTAATGCGAGAAGGTCTCCGCTACCCTCCATTCCCGAACCAGCAGCACGAACAACCAAAAAAGGGCGTTTAATCACTTGCATAGCCCGCGCCTTTGTGATTGTATCACAGGACCTAGTAACCGCATCAACACCTTTTGGAATGCCCGCTAAAACAGCCCTTAACTCCCTCTCGTATTGACTTGCCACAAAACTAGATTGTTGTCATGTGTTATTGATAACTTCGGTGATTACGCGTCACATTGATGCGTGAATAGTACCTGCGCTAAGTGTGCGCCGAGTAGCGGTTAAGACTGCAAACTTCCGTTTGTCTTTCCATTTGATGCGGGAATTAAAAAGGCGCAAATGCAATTTTCTTATGTTATCATCAGATGATGATTGGGATGGTATTTGGCTAGCAACTCCTGAAGAAGTAGTTGAGAATAATCGAGGAAAAGGAATTCCTGTAATGGAAGAAACCGTAGAAGCGGCAGTAGAAAGGGCAATTCAATTGTCAAAAGGACTCGAAGAAGCAATACAACTGGTTTTTGGAATCGACCCCGGCCCTCGTCCTGGCTTAGCATGGCTAGCTGACGGGGCTCTAATCGGGACCGCGCAATTAGAATCAGCAGATGACGTTGCAGCTCATATCTCTGGATTGAAAACATCGGTACCTCACAGAAGACTTGCAGTGAAAATCGGAGATGGAGCGCCATTGATTCGTGATAGAATAATCAATGATTGCTTAGAGAGGGAGATGACTGTATTGGAGGTTTCTGAAAGAAAAACCAGTCGTGGCTCAAGAGTAAAAGCACACCTCCATGCCGCTACTAGAATCGCATTACAAGGCGGGTCAAAGGTAATTGAACACAGGGAGATCACGCCAACAGATGGCAACCTAAGAGAGATTCAAAGACAATCTAGAATTGAAAGCTCAGGTAGAGTGACAATATCTTCTGAACTTGCTTATTTGGTTGCAATTGGCGAATTAACTCTTGATGCAGCCATCAAGAAAGCCTGACCCGATAGCGTTCTTTACCCATACTGTACAGTGTGATAATTCCGGCAGAAGAAACACAAATTGCGATAGATTCAGCAAGTTGACTAATCGAGCGTGCGGCTAAATGTCGACCACCTTCTCCAGGTTTTGGTGCAATTCCGGCAGGGACCTGTACATACCTACCAGCATCACTTGCAACGCCCTTCGAATTAAACAAAATCGCACCATCAAGCCAAGCGAATTCAGCCAAAGTTTCATGATTATTTTGGTCGAGTATATTGCGACGATTTTCTGAATGCCCCTTGAATGGGTTCAATACCAGAGCAGTAGAATGTCTACGCAACTTAGGAACGGACCCTATCGCGAACAATGCCCCTACAGAATGACCTTCTCTCCCCCTTGCTCCAATATGACGTGCTAATTGCATAATTTTCGATAATACTTCGATAGCAATGTCGTGTTCTTTAGACAAAATAGCAAGACGGTTTGATGAAAGGTTATTTGCTTCAATTACAACTAATCCTTCCAATGGTTCGGCCAAAATCGCTAATATTCTATCATTGGAAGAGAAACTACCTTCTCCAAGACCCTGTAATATCAAATCGTGTAAATTGTTTAGGACCGTTAGACCTAACGAGGAGAGAGCATCATCCAAGACGGTTACATCAAATTTTTCTAATAACAAATGTTCTGCAACTTTAGCTGAACTTGTCAATGTTTTGAGTTTGATATTTTTAGGTAAAACTTCGGCAATTTTTTTTGCTTTACGAGAATTGTTACAAATCAAAACAGCGATATTAAATCCTTGGCGCTCACTTTCTAGAGTAGCACTTACCAACTTAGGTAAATCGACCAAATATAACACTCCTAGAGTTCTTCATCATTGGTGGTGTCGGTTCCAGGTAATTGGTCCTCAGATTCTCTATATACGGTTCGCATATTGTTGATGAAATTTCTTTCCTTAACAACGATTGTGTATTCTTTAATCCCAAGGTCTTCCTCGCCATCCAGCGCACCTAGTAAGCACTCTAGAGTCAGACGAGCACCTTCACGATGAGGATATGCAAATACTCCCATAGACAATGGCGGGGCTACGACTTTATTCACCTTCTTCATTCCTTTCAGAGTCTCGAACAAATTGTTGTATGCTTGCGGCAATAATGTGCGCCTAGATTCGTCTTGATTAGGTCGCCTGCAATCGGGACTTACAACATGAACAATCTGTTTGAATTTGTCTTTCAAATTATAAGGCGAAGTCACAACATTTTCTGTAACAGGGCAGGGTGGAAGATTCAATTTTCTTTGTTCAACGCTAATCGCCCGGCATTTTTCACGCAATTCTTCTCCCGCTGCTTTATGGATCAGTGCGTCCAAACCTTCTCGCCCAGAAAGTCGATTATTTGCAGGTGTAATCAATACATCACCCTCTTGAAGATGTAATTCACCACCTATTACACGTAATACGCCCCAACGACAAGTTCGGGCCATATACAAATCCACCATGTATCCCCATAGGGGGCCGACCTTCATATACGCATTGTAGAAAGTGGTGTTTTTCTGCTGTTTTTTCAACTATCGCAAGGGCGAAGTTGCTTTCATGGAGGAGCGCGCCCACGCGAAGCGTGGCCTCCTCCAGAGCAGCGATATTGATGGTGATTTTGTTCCTCTGTGGAACATTGGTCATCCCTCCTGAACAAGAGGTACAATATACTGTCGCAAAGGACATCAGTGGCGGCTTTTCAGTAGCGAGTGACATTTGGAATGAGAGTCCAATTTCTAATGTTGCAGTACCCGGGAACTTCGATTTCGAATCAACGATTAATTACGATGATGTAGGGGTTTTAATCAATAATAATTCAGAAGCGAGCAGGACGATAGGTTGGGCCTTTATTTCCGCCAGAAACATTTCATCCGACAGAATTTTTATCTTCGATAATGATTCAACTCCTACTGGAGAAACAATCAACAGAGAGAAATTCAACACCTACTTCCTCGATCCTTTTAGAGCAATGTTATCCAATCATAGTTCAATAGATGAAATAAATTATTTAGTAACTACCAAAGGAATTCCTCTAAGGATTAGTGGTGGCAATGATAAAGCTTCATTCGACCAAGAGATATCCCTCGTAGGCGGTTCATATGATTCTGGAATCGGTACCGACTATTGGGTAACCCATGGGTATGGACCGCTTGCAGGAAAAGAGATGGAGAAGTTTACTCGTGAAGAATATGGTTTCTTTTTGGTCACAAGATTGACTGGTTATACCATAGACACAGCCCTTGAATTGATTGAAAAGGCCAACAACTCATTTGGTGCTAGAGGCACTCATGTTTTGGATTTAGCAACAAACCGCAACGATTCAGGATACAAATATTGGAATGACGATTTGTACATCGCTAACACAACTCTCAATGCAACATTAGGAATTGCGACATATTTTGATGAGGAAACTGAATTTGTAACCAATATTTCAAATGTCATAGGTTATGCTTCCTGGGGCTCAAATGATGGTAATTGGGCCCAAAATATATTGTCGAACGGGGGTTTAGATGTTAATGATACAACATGGTCTAGCGGTTCTCAATATTGGAATGCGACATCTCCCAGTTTATCTTCCGGCGATGAATTTAATTGGAATTATCAGACTCATACTAAAAATGCAGGAAGTGGAGCTTTAGAAGCATCATTATCTACGGTATGTACTCAAGAGCCAGGGAGAAATGTTCAGGGAATCTATGCAGAATATTTCGACAATAATGGGGTCAGTTTCAGTACTGCATCTATGCCGGATTTGATGATTAGAGTACCCGATCATGTAAGATTGGAAAACAACCTAGATTACTCATCATCTTCTCAAGCTTACCAAGGTTTA
>MDTC01276891.1_pt1 | contig 16392 bp, 12 predicted proteins | sample 811181 | NCBI WGS metagenome assembly MDTC01 (sample SAMN05326644, study PRJNA326480) | marine metagenome | isolation source: seawater | place: Pacific Ocean: North | collected 2011
GCAATAGGTGGCAGGGATGGATCGACTTCCGACACGAGTAAACAAAGCCGATCCTGATTTCTCTGCACGTCGAGAACACAATCTCGCATTGATTGAAACACTTCGAGAACGTCTTGATATCGTTAGTAACGGTGGCGGCGAAAAATACGTCGCTCGTCATCGTGGTAGAAACAAGATGCTTGCCCGAGAGCGTATTGAACGTATTATCGACCCTGGGACGGCTTTCCTAGAACTCTCCCCATTAGCAGCTTACGATTTGTATGATGGCCGTGCTCATTCAGCCGGTATTGTGACTGGAATTGGAAGTGTCCATGGGCGTGAAGTCCTGTTTGTTGCAAATGATGCGACAGTCAAAGGCGGTTCCTACTATCCAATGACAGTCAAGAAACATATCCGTGCTCAAACAGTTGCTCATGAAAATCACCTTCCATGCATCTATCTAGTAGACTCAGGCGGTGCATTCCTTCCCATGCAAGATGAGGTCTTCCCCGACATTGGTCACTTCGGACGTATCTTCCGCAACCAAGCAAAGATGTCTGGGGATGGCATCCCTCAAGTTGCTGCGGTACTAGGATCGTGTACAGCAGGTGGGGCATATGTTCCAGCAATGAGTGATGAATCCATTATTGTCAAAGGGAATGGAACCATTTTCCTCGCCGGCCCTCCGTTGGTGAAGGCTGCAACTGGTGAAGTGGTAACTGCAGAAGAATTGGGCGGAGCTGAAGTTCACACAGTACAATCAGGCGTTGCAGATCACTTTGCAGAGGACGAATCTGAAGCATTGCGAATGGTTCGAAACGTTGTCGAGAATCTCGGCCCACGAACTCTTGCTCCCGCTGCAACCCAGGAGCCTGAGCCTCCTGCGCATGATGTCGAGGATTTGCTTGGTTTGATTCCAAGCGATAACCGTACGCCAATCGATGTGCGTGAAATCATCTCGCGTATAGTAGATGGTTCACGATTCCATGAATTCAAATCACGTTACGGGACGACCTTGATTTGTGGTTTCGCTCATATTCATGGGCACAAGGTGGGGATTGTTGCAAACAATGGCATTCTCTTCTCTGAATCATCTGTCAAAGGAGCACACTTTGTTGAACTGTGTGGTCAGCGAGGCATTCCTCTTGTTTTCCTGCAGAACATTACGGGCTTCATGGTTGGAAAGGCCTACGAAGCAGGTGGTATTGCCAAAGACGGTGCTAAACTCGTTACCGCAGTATCCTGTGTCAATGTGCCTAAGTTCACAATCATTGTTGGAGGATCTCATGGTGCTGGAAATTATGGAATGTGTGGTCGAGCCTACGACCCACGCTTCCTGTTCATGTGGCCAAACAGTAGAATCTCTGTCATGGGCGGCCCCCAAGCAGCTGATGTTCTAACAACGGTCAAGCAAGATCAACGCGCTCGTGAAGGTCTCCTCCCGATGGAGGGTGATGAGCTGGATGAGTTCCGTTCACCTATCCTTGAGAAGTATGAGCGTGAAGGTTCGCCTTACTATTCGACTGCACGATTATGGGATGATGGCATTATCGATCCTCGGGATACGAGAGATGTTCTCGGACTTTGTCTTGCTTCGGCTCGAAATGCGCCAATGCCAGAAGGAAAATACGGGATTTTCAGAATGTAAATTCCAATTGAAAATTTAAAATTACAATTGAGGTTTTAGAATGATAACAATGGATAATCCCCCTGAAACAACTCTCGTCACTCTGACCGTTGATGGAAGTTCAGCACGAATTGAATTGACTCGTGAAGACAAGTACAATGCCATGAATGTGGCCATGATTACTGAGCTCATAGACATCTTTGAATGGACTGCTGAACGTAGCGCAGGCCGTCAAGACGCCTTGCTGGATTCAAACGGGAAGCAATTTTTACGTACGCTTGTTCTTTCTGGAAAAGGTCGCCATTTCTGTGCTGGTGCGGACATCAACATGATGCGAGATGCTGGCGCAAACACCCCCGAAGAGAACAGAAAGGACAGTGAACGACTCGATCGGCTCTTTAACGGGCTTTGGTCACATCCATGCTTCACAATAGGAGCCATTCAAGGTGTTGCCTTAGGTGGTGGAGCAGGGTTAATCGCTTGTCTCGATTATGTCATTGCTACAGAGGATGTTAAAATCGCACTCTCGGAAGCCAAGTTGGGGATTCTTCCGGCAGTGATTGGTCCTTATGTGTACCGAAGAGTCGGTTCAGCTAACTTCCGTCGTTTGGCTATGCAAGCCAGCCGAATTAGAGCAAAAGAAGCCCTTCGTATTGGATTCATTGAACGAGTTGTTGCCGTTCATGGGGACTTTTCAGAAGCAATCAGTTCCATTATTTCAGAAGTGCTAACCACAGGGCCAAGCGCAGCAACTCTCGCAAAGGAACTGAGTGTCGGTTTCGACCGATGGACTGGTGATGACGAATCACTCCGTAATTGGACGCTCGATTTCACTAGCAGAATGCGTGGTTCCAGAGAAGGCCAAGAAGGGCTGTCCTCGTTCCTAGAGAAGCGACCTGCAGATTGGAAACCAGAATGAGGTGAGGCGATGATTCGACGTGTCTTGGTTGCGAACCGTGGCGAAATCGCCTGTCGTATCCTACGTGCATGTCGTGAAGCAGGTCTTTCTTCGGTCGCTATTTATGCTGAAAATGATCGAACTGGAATGTTTCGAGAACTTGCAGACGAATCTGTCCTTTTAGAGGGCGATTCGATTACTGAAACCTATCTCAATGGTGCGGCAATCATTCAAGTCGCTAAAGATACGGGTGCAGATGCCATTCATCCAGGGTTTGGTTTTCTTTCAGAACGAGCTGAATTTGCGCAGGCTGTCACAGATGCGGGATTAATCTGGATTGGGCCATCGCCTCAAGCTATTGAACAAATGGGGGATAAGATGTCTGCTCGCCAAATCATGAAGCAAGCAGGTGTACCTGTTATTCCTGGTGTTGAAATCGAGGAAGAGGACGAAGAACGGGCTCTTGCAGACATTCGCCAAGCAGCTCTTGAGACCGGTTATCCCTTGCTGCTCAAAGCCACCGCAGGTGGTGGCGGGAAAGGAATGCGTGTTGTTCATGTTCAAGAAGAACTTGAGTCTTCAGCACGTTCTGCACGTCGTGAAGCAGTCACTGCTTTTGGAGACGGACGGGTTTATGTCGAAAAACTTCTTCAGACATCGAAGCACGTTGAGATACAGGTTCTTGCAGATACTCATGGGCGATGCATCCACCTGGGTGAGCGTGAATGTAGTGTTCAGCGACGTCATCAGAAAGTCTTCGAAGAAGCCCCTTGTGCTTCGATGAACCCATCTCTGCGAGAACAAATGGGGCAAGCCGCTGTATCAGCAGCACAGGCTGTTGATTATGTCGGGGCAGGAACTGTTGAATTTCTTCTAGCAGAAGATGGTTCATTCTATTTCCTTGAGATGAATACGCGGATTCAGGTTGAACACCCAGTAACTGAAATGGTTACTGGAGTAGATTTGGTTCGTGAACAACTGCGTATTGCAGCAGGGGAGCCGATGTCAGTGGGTGACTTAGAACTTCGAGGACATGCAATCGAGGTTCGATTGTATGCAGAAGACCCAAGCAATAACTTCCTTCCAGCAATTGGCGCATTAGCAGTTTTCCGTCCTCCAACAGGTCCTGGAATTCGTTTGGACACTGGAGTGAGAGAAGGAGATAATGTAACACCTCACTACGATCCAATGCTCGCCAAACTCATCGTTTGGGCTCCATCAAGGGCAGAAGCACTCCAACGTATGCGTCGAGCACTCGACGAATTTGTTGTCTTAGGGACAACAACCAATATCGGTTTCTTACGAGTTCTATGCGATACAAAGGAGGTCATCAGTGGTGATACGTACACGACAATGATCGATGACGTCTTTCCAAATGGTTACGAATTCGATCCAACACAGGAACATCTCGATATTGCTTTGATGACTGCAGCTGTTGCAGAAACAACAGGAATTCACCGAGTAACAATTTCCACATCCTCATCAAAGGAAGGCATCCTAAGCCCCTTCCAGACGCTGAATAGGAGGTATCCTTGATGCAACATGAATTTAGATTCAACAATGAGATCCATGAAGTGACGCTGGAGCGCACGCCAAAAATTTGGACATTTGCCAATCACTGCGCCCATCCCAAAAAAGATGGACGCGTTAGAATATACTTCGAAGATGGGACAAAAGCATGGGCTCATGTGGCGAAGGTAGGGGATGTGTGGTGGATTCATCACAGTGGCCATATCTACACACTTGAACGAATTGAACCCGGTGCAAGCGCAGATGAACAACATGGTGGCTTAGTTGCTCCAATGCCGGGAACAGTCCTTGAAGTCTTAGTATCGGAAGGTGAAGCCGTGGAAGCTGGCCAAACTCTGATGATTTTAGAAGCCATGAAAATGGAACACAGAGTTGTCGCATCCGAAGACGGAACAGTCACAAAGGTCTCTTTTTCAGCAGGCGATCGTGTTGAGCAAGGTGCGAGTCTGCTTGAAGTTGAAAGTCATCAGTAGGCATTCCTGGTCAAGGACTGATTAAGAGATAATTCTTGTTTAAGGGTGTCAACTGAATTTTATCCTATACGACTTCGAAGCAGAACGAGAGCCACTAAGAATCCATTGACTCCTAAGACGAGGTGAGGCAAGTAATCGAGATGTTGAGTAAGAGCGAGTAAAAAAATGATAATCGATTGCATTCCATAGCCAAGGAATGAGGAAGCGGTTAATTCAAATCGTAAATTATTCGACCCTCTCCCCGAAACCGTTGAGACAAGACTATCTTGCCAACTGAAAAAGACAACATAAATCGCGTGGAAGATGTTCACAGTGGTTTGCTTTTCCCAAGGGTGAGCTATTGGACGAATACGTTCATCGATTCTGCTTGTTGAATCTCCGGAACCCAGCATCCTCATCAGGATCGAAAAATGATTGAACAATGAGTATTGAAGCAGAATGGAGAGGATAATAATCGATGTCAATCCTATGCTCCATTCTAAGGCCACTGCAAAAGCACACATGACAGCAATAAGTCCAATGGTATCAGCCACGGTATCCCAATATCTCCCAACATGCGATGGTCTTTCTCGAATACGTGCGAGTTCTCCATCAACTGCGTCAATAACGCCTTTCAGGATCAACAGAAAACAACTTTCGAGCAGATACCCTTCCAAAATGAGCCATGCGCAAAATAAAGAAAGCAAGAAGTGTATGTTTGTTACTTGGATGACTGAAATTGGTTTTTTCTCGAGGAAACTTGCGACAATCCGAGCAAAAGGCCGACCCCATTCTGATAGATTGAGAACTTCGACGGTACCGTACTTTCTTTTTCTTACAGATGTACCGTCCACCGTCACTCAACACCTTACAGATGAACAATCGCCCAAGGCAATTGAACCGTTTCTGATGGGTAAGGATTACTTTTCGAGCATTGTTTCAATTTCTTTCGACGCCAGAATCAATGTTGGAGCCCAAAGACCCACAAAGATACCTAGATTTTCGTCGCCTGTTACAAAGTAGACATAGAGAGATCCTACAACTGATAACATACTTGCTACAAATCCAATACGTGATATATTTCCGTTCATTTTTTTCACCTTACACCAAAGATTGCTAGACTTCATGTATAAACTGGTGTTTTTGAAAGAGAAATGGAAATAGAAGTTTTCTTTACATTCGTTGCTTCCATCGACCAGATTCAATCTGATTACCCATCGCGTCAGTGGGTAGCATTTCGACCGACGGGTATCGCAAGGGGCCCCTTGTGATTACTCTCTTGCTGGAAGAATCCTCAAATGATTACCTTCATCATCAATCAGAGCCTCTAAGATTTCAATTTGAGTTTCTGTCAGACGACCACTACCTTTTCCTGCCGCAGCCATACGTAAATTCTTCAACGTCCTTCCAACTGGCCATCGAACCCATTGACGACCATCTTGTTTGGCAAATCTTTCTTGGTTGCCTGGGAATGTAAAATCAAGCCACATGAAGGTCTGATTTTGGTCGTCGATATTTACGCTACCGTTTACACGGATTGCTTCTTCTAACAGAGTTACACGCTCTTCAAAAGTCAGCCTTGGACGCCGTTCTGTTCCGCTTGGTGACCCTCTCTGTCCAGAAGGTGATTCAAATCGGTATCCCGCATTTTGGGCAGCCTGTAAGAGAGGTTCGGGCATTGTCCCAGTCCTATATCGCATATTGAATGCTGCAACATCCCGCACTACATCTCTATCACCGAATGTTTGTCCGATCCAGCCATTCAGATCAGGGTGTTGTTCGAGAACACGCTCAATTCGGCCCCAGATTTCCCAAACATTGGCCACGAGAGATTCAACAAGTTGCACAGCAGTATCATTGTAAAGGACATTCTCATCGATATCTTCGAAACCCACCATGACGATTCTTTCTCTGAGTCGGCCGCCAATAAGTCCCCCCCGGCGCCCCCGATCTCTCCTCTCCTCTCTGAGAATCTCGTCTAGAGTCGAATCGTACTGGCTTAGAGCATCCAGTACCTGCCCGATTTTTTGATAGGATGATTCAGCAATGGCCGCCGCCGTATCCTCTCCAACATCACGAATCACTGGAATGACCACATATCCCATTGTTTTCCCTGAGTTTTGGGGGATTCGCAGCGCACGACCAACCGCTTGGACAATATTTGTGGTACTTGCCCTCGGGTCGATGAATGCGACCATGTCTACTGCTGGAAGATCTACCCCCTCAACTAGACAATTGGCGTTGGAGAGAATTGCGGACTCTGAATTGCCAAATTGTTGCATGATATTCGTCCTTTGGCTAGCCCCCATCGTCCCGTTCACATGAAATCCTTCTATGCCTGCATCTCGTTGTCTGATTCCCAGAGATTCGTCAGTCGAGAAGATTCTCGCTCGGCGTACTCTGTTGTGGAATGTGAAAACTTTCCTGATAGGTACACCTCTTGTCGCCTCACCGTTCATTGCACGGATGAGGGCGAACTGAGCCAGGGCGAATTCTGCTTCGACTGGCTCACCTCCGAGCTCTACTTCTGCAACAGCGAGTCTCGCTTGGGTCATATCTTCTGACCGAGCTTCTGCAATGATGATTTGGAAATTTGCAATTACCTGTCCCCCCGGCCTGTTTGGGTTGGTTGCGTCAGAGAATGTAAGCTCGTGTTGGATTGGCCCGAAAAACTCTTCATTATCCATTGATACTACCATGTCACCTTCGACATCATCTCTTCCACGTCTTCGTTGGACGACTCTTGGCGTAGCAGTCATGAAGAGTCGTTTCTTGATGGGAACGTGGTTATCGGATAACGCCCTTTGGAACAGCCTGTCACCTCCAGTCCCCGCGGTGTGATGAGCCTCATCGAAGACGCCAAAATCAAACTGGAACCCTCCAACGTCGAGAATTTCGAGTGCTTTTTCAATCACCTCAACCGATTGATAGGTCGACATGAGGAGGTTGAATCCTTCCGCTTCTTGTATGAAAGCAGCCACATCTTCTGGGTTTGTAATTACACCACCGGAAAAATCCTCTGGCGCGATATCCCAAATGTCTGAATCTGCAGCCCCTACGTCGCTTTCGACTGTTTTGTCGGAGCAAATGATTTGGTAATTCGGCGTTGTTGATGAATGTCTTAACCATTGTTTCAATACCTGTTTTACGAGGGCTAGAGATGGTTCGAATACAACGGCAACCTGTGTTTCACTCCCCCCTCTATTTCTCAAATCATCAAAATATTGTTCACACGCCCATAGTCCGACCAGAGTCTTTCCAGCCCCTGGGGGCATAATCAACTGCCCACAACTATCCTCCCAGATAATTGGGTGCAAGTCATTGAGTGCATCTGCCTGATGTGGAAGTGGGGTGAAGCGGGAACGCTTTACTGGCCGGTTATGGATGAAAGATAGTGCTGCAATGATGTCATCCTGAGAAAGGGCGAGAAAATCATCTCGCAAGAAAAGATGGACTCCATTCTGCCTCCTTACTCTTGAGACAACATCATCGGCATTTGATATGACCAATTTTGAACGGCACATCTCTCCATCCGCAAAGAGGTGACTGAGATCGTCCTGCGGGCCCCAATTCAGGATTATTGGTTGTCCAGTAGGAGATCGGAATTTGGACTGATAAGCGTCGAAGATTTGATCGGTTCCGTGATATACGCCATCAACACCATAGTCGCCGCTTAAATTGAGTAGTTCAGATACATGTTCTGGGATAGTCCCTTCACAGTTTGGATACACTTCTGTGGTTTGGAAAATTGGATGGGTATTGAGAAGAGCCTCAACGAATATTTCCATCGCATTACCTCTATCTAATGGCAATTCTATCTGAGTAATTCGCTCCTCAATATCCAACCACGAATCAACATCATCGATATCGAAAATTCCTGCACGGGTCCATCGACCTGTGGCTGGATGCAGAGGTGGCATATAGTTCGGATAATCTAGTATTATTTCAACAAAATGGAAAGTGATTGTAATATTCGATTCTGTCAATCAACTAATCGATTCGGATAAGTTGCAAGGGGTAATTCGATAACCCATCCAACTTTCAAAATCAGTTTGAGGGGTATTCAGTGGGCCAGTCGGAACGCTACCATCTGAAAAGCTCCACTCCTCGGCCGATAACTAGGGTTTTCTAACTCATGGTTTATGTTGAAACCTATTGATTTGTTTGCTAAACGATTATTCTATACTTTGATTATCTAATTTATTGCCTTCTCTCATAATCAAAAAAAGGCTGATACATGTGCTAAGTCCTATGGCCCAACATAGTCGTTAACTTCATAGGGGTCTAAACAAACCCATTCTTATGGGACAAAAGGATTTGGATGAATATACATTCACTCTCTCGTCAGAAGAAGATGAGGAATTGATCAACGAATTAGACAGAGCCGAACAAGGTGGGCGATTGAATGAACATATTCGTAATCTATTGCGTCTTGGCCACAATGTTCACCTCGCAGCCACCTTTTCCACTAATCAAGAATCACTAAAATCACTTATGTCTCCAATTGATGATCGAGTATCTAAGCTTAGTGATATCGTCGATCGATTGATTCATGGTACCTTCACATCGTCAACCAAGGGAAGCATTGGCGAACAAATCGTAATTGGCCATCTTTCATCTGCGTTTACTGGTACCAAGGGAGACCAATTCAAGGGTAAAGGGGACGAGGGGCATTCTGGCGATATTGCAGCTACAATGATGATTGAAAAATCACCAGGTGTCGTTGAACCAGTGCCTGCTATGATTGAGGCCAAATTGTATGAAGGGTCCATGCCAAGCAAAGAAGTAGAGAAGTTTTGGGACGATCTCAAAGAAAATGACTACAAGTTCGGATTGTTCATTTCCCTGAACCTACCAATTCCCAAACAGCAGGAGTGTATCCGAATTGAATCTAGGGGTGGTAAATATGGAATTCTTGTTTACAACGAACATCAAGAACAAATGCGCCATCTTGTCGCCTACGCTATGATGCGAGAAATGGCAAAATTAGTGCTTTCTGGTAAGAAGATCAAGGCCTCACAAACCGACGTCTTTAGCAACCTGATAAATGATTTATCTGCAGATCTTGAAGTTTTCAGCGAGGCTGTAACGAGCTTGGGCGATATCGAGAGGGCAGCGACAGACATTCTTACTTCCACATCAAAACATGTTTCAGCAATCATGGGCACATCCGGAAAAATTCGAAGCACCATAGAACAAGGTATTGCTAGATTAGAGCAGGACATTCACCGTGCATCGGGTGAATTAAATGGCGAAGAAAATGTAGGGAAATTAGCTTGGAACAATGATGCATGGCTTCCTGCATTGAAGTGTATGCCTGATAAGATGAGTTGGATAATGACTGCTCTCAGAGAATCAATCATTAATCTTAATGAATCTGCACCGATGTCGATAGAAGATGATGCTGATAAGCCAACAATTGTATTTACAAAAGGTGATGAAAATTTGGTATCCATGGTTGCAATGTCTACACAAATGCAAATCAACATCAAGTATGATGGGGAAATTCCAAAAGGCGTCCCCGGGGAGATCAAAAAGGGAATACTAATTCTGAAAATCAACCAAAAAAAGGATGCCATTAAAGATGTTAATTGGCCTGCGCTTGGCGAATTGATGATATCGGCAGCAAATGGAGAATGATTAGGAGAAGTTGAACATGAAACCATTTGATTTGAACATGGAAGAAGTACTAGAGAACTGGGAACCTTTCCATGCGATTCGTGAGATTATTGCCAACGCATTGGATGAACAGTTAATGTCACGAACTGCGGAGATTGTTATTGAAGAAAGTCAAGATGGCAGTGGCTGGCATATCAGAGATTATGGACGCGGGATTGAAATTGACCACTTCACTCAAAATGAAAATCCTGAAAAATCTAAAGGAACAGATGGCATTATTGGAAAGTTTGGAGTCGGACTAAAGGATGCATTGGCTACATTCTATCGTAACGGAATACAAACAGAGATACGTTCAATTCATGGCACATACACAGTTGCTATGCACCCAAAAGAAGGATTCGACATCGAAACATTACACGTGATGTACGAGGACGATCCTAATGAAATGGAGGGGACTGATTTCTTCCTCAAGGGTGCAACAGAGATGCAAATCTTAGATGCAAAGGACCTTTTTTTGAAATTTAGTAAAACTGAAGTTCTCGAAGAAACAAAATATGGTTCAGTATTATCTCCAGTTCACATTAGGGAGAATAATGCCGAATGCCATGGTTATGCCAACCGCGTATACATCAATGGTGTGTTGGCTAGTGAGGAAGAGAATTTTTTGTTTTCATACAATATTACCAACCTTACAAAGACAATGCGTAAAGCCCTAAATCGAGAACGAACGAATGTTGGCCGAACAACATATACCGATCGGGTAAAGTCTATTTTGAAGTCATCGGAATCCGATGCTGTGCTGAGCGAACTTGCTGAACAAATAAGAAATCGTTCAAGCGGCGTTCAGTGCGATGAAATATTATGGGCAGAAATTGCACAAATAGGAATCAAAGCCCTCGCCTCTGGAAACGAAAGGGTGATTTTTGTGACCGAAGTAGAAGCAATAAACAATCCAGATGAAATAGAAAGAATGAAACTTGAAGGTTATACAATAATCATTCAAAGTGAGAGAGATAATAACCGGATTGAGGACGGAAATGCAATTACATTTGGAGATTACGTCGATGATTGGAATGAAAGTTTTGAGTTTGAATTTGTTGAAGAAAAAGACCTTACTAAGAAGGAAAAGAAAATATTTAGGAAAACCTCTGAAATTTTACAGTTAGTCGGATGGACAGAAGAAGAAATGCCCAAAGTAACAATCTCTGAAACATTACAAAAGGAACGAGATTATACTTCTGGTACATTGATTACAGTTGCCGCAGTTGGACTCTGTCACCCCCTCCTAGGAATTATAATTCACAGAGTTCAACTGGAATCTCTTGCAACCTACGCTTCAACACTATTACATGAAGCGGCTCATGCTTCTTCAGGAGCAACTGATGCAACAAGAGCTTTTGAATCAGAGTTGACCAAATACCTTGGTCAAACTGCAGACAGTGCCTTAGATAATGAATGAATTATTCTTTGCTATTGCGTAGATTAATCGTATAGTTTCAGAAGAAATGAGTTGGTTTTCTTTACATTCGTTGCTTCCATCGACCAGATTCAATCTGAGCACTTTCCTCAACATGTCCTGAATAGACATATGTCCATGCCCATTTAACGCCCTCGCTCGTTTGAATTGGAACAATCGTTCGTTGATAGAGAGAGTTGTTATTTTCAAATCCATAGAACCCTTCAATCGAATCCATATCTGTTAGGCAGAACTCAACATCTCTCATTTTAATTAATTCCCCATGAACAACACCTTCTCCCAATTTAAGTCCAGGGTAATCATCGAGATCGTAGAGTACACCTTTCATGCTGCCATCCTCAATAGATTCAATGTACGGAGAAACCTCTCCGTGTCGAACTTCGTTGGTCATTAATGTACCATACACGAACAGATGATTGATTACAGGCAAATCCCATCCTCCATTGATGGATTGACTAAGGCCATTGTCTGGAAGTTCCCGGCAAAGAAGGCCTCGTCGAATCAATCCTTCATACTCAGCAGAAGGTTTCGTGTAATGAGGTTTGATTTTTCCCTCACAAACAACATAGGTCAAAGCCGTACATATCTCTCCGCTTTTTCTTACAACAAGAACTTCCTTGGGCTTGTAGTAGCCTCCTCTCACCCCTTCCTTCATATCCATCGTTTGCCAAGTATCCTCATCGAGTTCGAACAAAGCCCCTGGAGTCGCATGGAAATGATTCAGAGGAAATACGTCCGCCGCCCCTCCGTTTCGTCCTGTAGAGTGATAGTGAAATTTCAAGTTGTGGCCAAGGATCCATGCAGGTTCAATCTCAGTGAATCCATCAGGACTTCGTCCGTTTCTTTCGCAAAATCCTTTCCAATCATTCCAGTCTAAGTTTGACCCATATCCAAAATACAACATCTGAATCCGCTCCGGATTTAGTAATTGATTAATATTTATTAACTTTACCAGTTGCACGGTTCAAGAACCTCTTGACCTTGCATATAGGGTTGAAGTGCTTCTGGAACACGGATGCGACCATCTTCAAGTTGATTTTGTTCAATGATTGCTACAAGAGCCCTTGAGGTGGCAACTGCCGTTGAATTCAATGTGTGCACCATCGGCTGGTTTGGATGTCCTGGGGTTCCGTATCGAATATCGAGCCGATTGGATTGGTAATCTGTACAGTTTGAGCATGATACAATCTCTTTGAATGCCTTTGCACCTGGCAGCCATGCTTCAAGATCGTACTTTCGGGCTGCAACTGTGCCCATATCTCCAGTACAGATGTTGACGACTTCATAGTGAAGTCCAAGTGCATCCCATAGGTCAACACAATTCTGTAATAACTCTTCATGAAGTTCCCAAGATGTTTCCGGGGTTGCAATGATGATTTGTTCAATTTTAGTAAACTGATGAACCCTCCATATGCCTCGATCAGACTGTCCATGTGCTCCTACTTCACGTCGGAAACATGACGATACTCCGACCATCTTGATGGGCAGTTGATCCTCTGGAATTGTTTCTCCCATGAACATGGCAGTAAGGGGATGCTCAGCAGTTGCAATCATGTAGTAACCATCTGGCTCAATGCCATACATGACTGTTTCAAAATCAGAAAGGTCGGTAACGCCCTCGTAAGCAGTACGATTCATCATTACAGGCGGTTGAACGAAGGTAAACCCACGTTGTTGAATAAAATCAACAGAGAAGGCTTGCAGAGCCATTTCCATCCGAGCAAGATCTCCCTTGAGGAAAAAGAAACGACTTCCTGTAATTTTTGCAGCACGTTCAAGGTCAACCCATTTGTTCTCTTCAATCAGTTCATTGTGGGTCTTTGGTTCGAACGTGAAGGTAGGTTCTTCGCCATGTAAGGAATGCTTTGTGTTTCCAGATTCATCAGCACCAGATGGCACTTCTGGATGAAGGAGGTTTGGAATACGCATACGAAGAGCATCTCGCTCTTCTAGAACAGAAGCTGTTTGTGTCTCCATTTCAGAAATCTGTGAACCTAAATTAGCAACTTCTGCAAGAATACGTTGTGCTTCTGCTTCATCTCCTGACTTCTTTGCCGCTCCAATTCCACGAGCAGCCTCATTCTTTTGACGTCTCAAATCTGAGGTTTTGTGAAGCAAGTCTTTCCACTTTGCATCCAATGCAATAACATTGTCAATCTGGTCATGAGGGAGGTTGCGACGGTCAAAATCAGCACGGATTCGATCGGGTTCGTCTCTAAATAAATGGATATCAAGCATCATTCATCACCTAAAAACTGATATTGAATTGGAACATTGCCAATCCAATGGTCATTATTCCACCGACAATGTAGCCTAGAATCGCTCCACCATTGAGCAATGGAAGTCCTGCTTGTGCCTTTCCTTGACCAACATACCACATGAGAACTGAATACCCAATGAGGCTACCAAAGAGAGTCGCCATAGCCATAATCAGACCATCATCGCCACCGATGTATTGCAGTGTCGAGAGAACCAGCATGCCTGGGAAGATAACATCGCCTAAACCCATCAGCATTGCATCATTGCTTTTCTTGATTACTCGCTCTCGAGGCTGTGAAGACGATTGTATGGGGACGGAATCGGGACCATCACTCGAAGGTTCTACATCTCCAAGAGGCGTACGTTCTGCTCTAAATGAATAGTCTGTATCTTGTGGTGCAACCAAGAGAATTGGAAGGTTGAGATTGATCATTGTATCAGCAAGGTCAAGCATGTGTTTGGACTTGTACACAGCCCATGCATCGTATATCGCTGCGGCAACCATGAACACCATGATCAAGGTAGGAACAAAAGATACTCCAAGCATAACAATGACGCCTGAACCAACAAGGATTCCCACAGTATTGACCACATACCATTCACTGTGAACGTAAAGCAGAATCATTAGGATGATGCTCACGAGCAATCCAATCAATGTTGGAATGTCTTCAAAGACAATTCCCCCACTAAGGAACATCGAGGATTCGACAACACCTGTAGTTGTTGAATAGTTTTCACCGATGGCAACCGCATAGAGATGGGTTGTTTCATCCACTGTATCTTTTGGCGTATCGCCAAAGGCAACTGCAACGCTTTCTCCTTCTGCTACATCAACAATTAATCGCTGAACCATGGTTGATCCATACAACAGACGTGCTTCATTTTCAGTTGTAATCAAAAGCTCAGTATATCCTGTATTATCGATATCTGTCAATCGAACATCTCGAATTTGGTCTGCAAAGTTGTTGATTGAAACTTTGCTTTCTTCGACGACAAGTTGCTCCTCCCCTGGTTGAAAATTCCAAGACATAATATCTCCATCTTCAGTTCCAAGAACAATGAGTTGGTTCGCATTAGTCGCCTCAGCCATCGGTACATCAGCGACATTGGAGTAGCCTACATCGGCTGCTGAGAAGTTTGCACTCGATGTTGCGTTGATGAGAACCTTTGCGCTTTGTTGAGCACCTGACCCTGGTTTAGAGATTTGGCTGGTATTCTTCTCTAGTTTAACAACACCAGCCATTTCTTTGCTCACAATCAGCAGATGTGTGTCATCAAGTAATTCAGCTTCAATGAGGTCATCAACAACTTTCATTTCATTAGGAAGTTGCCAGATGGCTTGCAGCGTCATAACATTCGGAGTTGCTTCAAAGGTTGCAAAGCGATGGAGTTTCTCTCCTCCATCAACGATGTAAACAGAATCGCTTGTTTCGACTGCAAGTATGCATCCGAACTGAACAAGAGGAAGGAAATTGCCTTCGGAATCATATTCGAAACATTCGTACGTTGAGAGGAGCGCTCCATCGGTGAGGGAAAGTGTTTGAATCAAAGCCCCATTGTTGATTGTAATGGTATCAGGGCCGGTTGCGACAACAAGTTTGGCAAGTTCATAACTTTCATTCCCATGCGGAATCACAGATGTCCAAACAGGCTCATCCATTCCAAATTGATTTAATCGAATGGTGTTGTTGATGATTCCGTTTTCATTGGTACGGATTGAATCGATGTATTGATTCATTCCAATCTCAGTCAAGTATTCAGCCTCTACGAAATCTGTTGATTCGTATTCAAACGGTGTAACGGTGTCATCCACCATGATTTGATGAGCCAGTGGTACACTCGCATACATCAGGGCGATGAAAAGAATCCCCATAATTCCGTATTTGATGATCCATTCTTTCTTGTAACGAGCGAGAGCAAGAATCGCTGCAGTGAACACAAAAATCATCAGCAATTCAAGTCCGATGTAACGTAACTGCGACGCTCCTTCAGCCCCGAACGCTTGTAATCCAGCCTTGTCATACCAAGGGCGGATAAACATTGCAAGGAAGATTGTAACCAAGAACATCGAGGCCATTCCGATCATAGATGGAAGTTGGCGGCGAAAGTCTCCGTTCATGTCGCTCATGCTCCTGCCAGACGAGGAACACATTTGAGCACATCGACGCAACCATAGCAAGAATCGCCCATCGCCACACCTATCATGAGTGCCCAACACGAAGAATCTGGGGGAGCGAATGTCCGATATCCGACAGTGGCTTGACCAAACCAAGCGGCGTGGCATGAAACTTGGACTCGAACGCGTCCATGCGGCTCATAAATCACTCATTCAATCCTGTGAATCAACAATTATTCATGTTGCAGGAAGTAATGGAAAGGGAACTGCGTGTGCATTGATGGCTACACATCTGAATCGATTGAATAAAACCACGGTCATGTTCACTTCGCCACATCTTGTTCATCTTGAGGAACGAATTCGAATTGATGGTAGACCCATCTCAGAACAACAGTTCGACATCTATCTTTCCCTAATTCAGCAAACTGAACTCAA
>MDTC01248170.1_pt1 | contig 16391 bp, 11 predicted proteins | sample 811181 | NCBI WGS metagenome assembly MDTC01 (sample SAMN05326644, study PRJNA326480) | marine metagenome | isolation source: seawater | place: Pacific Ocean: North | collected 2011
TTAGGGTAGACAGCCGTTCATCGGAGTCTCCCAATTCGGCCCTGTCAGCGTAGAGGTCCGCCAACGACTCATAGCGTTGCGCCTTTTTAAGCAGCTTTTCTAGGTCTTCCCATGCGGATTCATTGTCTGGCAGTAATTCGACGCTCAAGCGCAGGAGTTCGATCGCATCATCCGTGCGCTTTAAACGATCGACAGCCAATTGAGCCATCGAGCAAAGTAGATCGGCCCGCGAAGCATCATCAACCATGTCCAACTTGCGTTCGTAGTTGGAAAATAGGCCAGACCAGTCTTTTCGCTGCTGATAAAGCTCGATCAGCGAATCGACTGCGGCTGCATCGTCAGGCTTTGCGTCTAGTAGGGTTTCCAAACATTCTGCCGACCGTGCTGAATTAGAAAACCTGGTTCGCCAGAGGTCAGCCATCTCTCTCTGTAGAGCAGCATACTCATCGACTCGGTCGGTGGTCAGGGCATCATCAGCACGCTTCCCTAAGACACCGATTAGGTCTTTCCAGCGCCCGGAGGTACGGTAGTGCTCCTCCAAGGCCAGTAAGGCAGCAGCATTAGCAGGATCGACCTCTAGAATCTGATTGTAAGTACTGGCAACCTTTGCAGGCAACCTTAAGCGATCACGATAGATGTCAACCATTTCGAGAAGGAGACTCGTGATCTGCTCAGTATCGTCTGGCGTCATTGATCGTAATGTTGATTTTAAATGGTCTAAAAGGGCGTTCCACTTACCCGTCGCGATATACAGCCTTTTGATTGAAGCGAGTGCTTGGGCATGTCCAGGCTCCGTCCTCAGCAAACTCTTCCAAAGGTCGATTGCCTTTTCATTACTCTGAAGCTTGTCCTCCGCGAGCAGAGCCATTTCAACGCCCAACTCAATTCGTTTAGCCGGATCCTGCTCGGCGGATTGACGGGCCGTTAAAACATGTATTAGGCGCTTATAGTCTTCTTTAGCCGTATAAAATTCGGCGTAAAACTGAAGCATCAGAGGATGTCTCTGATTGATTTGTTTAATCCTCAGAAAATACCGTTCCGCTCGATTCGGCTCATTTAGTTTACGCCAGAGGATCATCGCGATCTGTATGAGCATGGCTGATTCGTCACTGCCGCGTCGCCGTGTTCGGAGCGCAGCCTCATAGACACTCACCAATCCATGCCAATCCTCACGAGCGCTAAAATAGTCTACGCAGAACTGCAACGATGAACGCTCGGATGGGCTTAAGCGCAGCACCTCTTTGTGCCAGTCTACGGCTTGCTCATCATCTTCGAGATTAAAGTGCGCTATGTCGGCAAGGCGCTGGTAAATGGCAAGACGATCACTTTTCCGCGGGGTATTCTTAACTCTCTGGACCAGTGTTCGGACGAGTTCCAGCCAGCGTCCATTTGCTTCGAGATACTCATCGAGTAAGCTCCGAGCAGTCGAATTACGAGCATCTTTTTTTAGAACAAGACGAAGTGCATCCTCAACCCATGGGTCATCAGGCTGTTGATCAAACCAGCGACTCGCCTCGGCAATGATGGTGGCTGAGCGTTGTCGCCGGTCACGCACTTTAGCCAGGTCATCCACCAGTACCTGATATTTTGCCCGGCCATCTGATTGCTCTGGCTCCAGATCGGCGGCGATGGCCTTTGCTGCACTCTGATTAGGATTCACATCAAGGGCTTTGACCGCCCACCTGTAGGCACTGGCTGGCATATTAAGTCGAGTATAATAAACGTCTGCTAAAATCGTGGCTAAATCGGCCCAAATCGGGTCGTTTAAATCGAGTGTATCGATCTCTAAAGTCGCGTATTGAGCGACGCCATGCCAATCGTCTTGTCGCGTACACAGAGTCCGAATCCGGGTCAGAGGCTCAGTAAGGTCCGGATTAAGTCGGTGCACCCCTTGAAGCACGGCGATTGCATCCGGCAGTAACTGGAGTTGTTCGTCAAGAATACGGCCGACCATTAACTCGACTCGGGCTCTGGCGAGAACGTCGGAACTCTGCTCAGCAAATGAGATCAGGTCATCGACCGTTGCGTCCCAGGTGGCCCTTTGTTCATCAGTGTCCAGAGTCTCGATAGAACGACTTATAGCGCTATATGCGTGCTCAAATTCCCCTGCAGAAATAAGCTGTTCGACTTCGACCCCAAGCACACCACTTAAGTGGATGGGTGTATTTTTCGAATCTTCCTGATTTTGTACATCCTGGCTCATGAACAATCCGTATGTGTCATGCGAGACAAACCGTGCTTGGCCGAACACTGGAGGACCAGCGTAACGGGCCGCGAATTGAGCAGATTTGCATCGCTGTTAAAGCGGGCCTGGACATCAGATTTCGATGGCACAACCGCCCCCCCAGCGGACATGGTACAAAGCACAACACCCGATCACAACCGGAACTCGCCTTTACCACATAAGATGAGGTAGATGGGCGCGAACTTAGGTCAGCTTATATGGGAGGAATTATGTCAAAAACACGGCTAAAGCGTTTTGTATAACATGCAAGCTATTCAGATTGGAGTTTCGGCTGAGGTGTTTGATGTGTGTACAGGCTCGATTTGCGATTGCTCAGACGTGCGTCTGAGTCCGGGCACCCAGCTTAAAACATCTGCGTGAGGGTCAGGCTGTACCGAGTCCGGTGGTGCAACTGGGATTCGGTATCGAACAACGGAAAGCGATATGACTTGTTGTCGTTCGTATACAAACTGCCCAAGGTTGCCATGGAAAGGGCAATAGTCGATCCTGGCAATGGCGAGTAGCTAAACGATGTACCGAACGACTGCCGGCCTAGTGATGCCTGATTGCCAACCTGAGCCAAGGGGCTTGTGAACTCGTCATTGGGAAACTCAACGGCTCGAAAGCCAACGGAAATCCCATATGATACACCCACATTAAACTTCTTCAAGAAGCCGTAGCCTAAAGACAGTCGAGTCGACAGATTGTGTAATGCGTTCGGAATGGCTGTGTCAGACCCTGAGATAATACAATTGTCTGGCGCATTGTCACAGTTGATTTGGATAGTCGGGTTCTCATTCAAGAAGTACGTGTAGCTTCCCGATATACTCGTTCTGAAACCTGAGTGACTCCATCCGGCGGTCAAACTTGGGCTGAATGCTGCTATCAAACCAGCGGATTGGGCGGCTTTTGTGGCTGGAAAGGTCACTCCCAGGCCGCCCGAGAGTTTAATGTCGACAACCGGAATTTGATAAAAATTGCTGTATCTTGCGTTGACGCCGACGTCTGAGATCTCCCAAGGTGTTCGTGTCGTCCTCGATGGTGTGCCGGAATTGAAATAGTCAGGTACAACCATTTTTCGGACCGCGAGTGAAGACGACAGGCTGAGTGACTTGACTGGGCTGTAAATAATGCCAAAAGACCCCGAGATTGACTGGTAGCCAAAATCGGCTTCAGAATCTACGAAGTTGGCATGATTAAACGCATGCCCGATGCTAACGGTCCCATTGACCGGGTGCTTTGGCCCTTTGTCCTTTTTCTCTTCATTTTCGGACGCTTCATCACCGTCTACCGTCGCTTTCGCGTCAGTTTTCGAGTCAACCTCTGCGTCCGACTTAGTCGCCTCGGCTTTATCCTCCGCATGCACAGTCGACACACTCGTTAAAAGAAAAAGGATACTAAAGAAAAGTCTTGTCACAGCTCACTCCCTGCCAACTCAAGCCTCGAAAGCTCGATTTCAGCCTCGCATATACAACCAATAGACGTTCACCTAAACGACGAGTGTAGTGAAAGTGACACCGTCTTCGCGGCCCCTCTCGTTTAGTGCCTCGGCATGGTCATTGTCAAGGACATAGCGGATGGTCAGGAACCACAGCGACACATCATGTGTCCGGTGTATGTCTGTTTTTTGGGTAAGCTTGGTCCGACGCGCCTAAGCGCTTTGCTTCTGTAAGACGAGTTCTGGCCTGTCACCATTGATAACGACGCCCTCATTAATGATGCACTCTCGTACACCATCCAGGTCGGGCAGCTCATACATGATGTCGAGCATGATTTCTTCCAGGATGGCCCGGAGCCCGCGCGCGCCGCTCTTTCGAGAAACGGCTTCTCCGACGACGGCTTTCATTGCCTCCGGCGTGAACCTAAGGGTCACCTTCTCAAATTCGAAGAGCCGCTTATATTGCTTAATTAAGGAATTCTTGGGTTTCCAAAGAATCTCATAGAGGTCTTCCTCATCTAGCCTTTGGAAAGGAACGACTACAGGCAGTCGACCAACAAATTCCGGTATTAAGCCATACTTGATCATGTCCTCGGGTGTGAGTTCCAAGATCAATTCGTTATAGTCACTGTCCGCATTGATTTGGCGAACTTGTTCTCCGCTAAAACCAATTGTCCCAGGTGACATTCGTTGTTTAATGATTTTCTCCAACCCCACGAAGGCACCGCACAAAATGAACAAAATGTTGGTCGTGTCCACCTGAATCAGTTCTTTATGGGGTCGAGTTCTGGCACCATCGGGGTAGATGGTCACTGTGTCGCTTTCGATCATTTTAAGCAGCGCTTGCTGTACGCCTTCACCACCGACATCGCGGGTGCTGGCCCCTGAATCACCCCGCCGTGCAATCTTATCGATCTCGTCAATCACAACGATACCCCGGGATGCTCTCTCAACATCTCGGTCAGCAGCAATCCACAGTGATTTCACGATGCTCTCGACGTCTTCCCCCACATAACCCGCTTCGGTAAGACTGGTTCCGTCGGTCACGACAAAAGGTACGTCTAGGAGTTTCGCGAGCGCTTGGGCAATGGCGGTTTTACCACAACCCGTCGGGCCAGCCATGAGGATGTTACCTTTGAAAAGCTGAGCATCGTCATCAGATGATTCGGCGTTGATTCGCTTGTAGTGATTATAGACTGCGACCGAGATGGCTTTTTTGGCGTGCCCTTGCCCGATGATGTGTTCATCGAGGTACTCTTTGATGTCCTTCGGACGGAGTTTCTTTTCCTCCTGCCCTTCCGGTGGTTCGATACCACCATCTTGAGCCAGGATCTCATTGCAGAGCGCAACGCACTCATCGCATATATGTACCTGAGGCCCGGTGATCAACTTACGAACGTCGATCGATTCCTTACCACAGAAAGAACAGCGTAAATGAAAGGTACGATTAGGCATGACTTTACCGACAACTCCAGCTGTCAATCATTATCACCCGCTCATTAGCGGTGTCAACTTGAACGGTCACGGAATTATATGTTCCGCGTATCTTCTACTAAATCAGACACACTCGCTCCAAGCGAATGCTCCAAATATCGGGCGGCCATTTTTCCTGCGACCGGGTTCCGCCCAAAACGTCCGATCGCATCACAGCGAGGACAAACCGTCACGAGAGTGTGTCCCTCGAGTCCACAGTCTTGGCAGTACCCTTTGATCGTCAAATTCATCGGAGACTTTAATCGTTCGATTAAATCAGCCAATTCGGCTCGCCAACTCAGTGGGTCATCGCCGTCCAGAATCCACGTAACGTACTGTCGCCGCACCACCCAGTCATTCGGCTCCGCTTCTAAACAATCACGTAGCAGGCCCAGCGCACTACTTTTTTCGCCGGCATTCCACTGGGTTCTTGAACGTTCTAGTACGTCGGATGTCGGGACGAGTGTAGAAGTTTCAAGAGTATCAGTAAAGAACCATGGCCATTGCAAAAGAAGACGTTCTTTAGCGCTATCCCGTACCGACTTGCTCTCGCTGTAAAGTGTGTTTCCAAGCAGAACAAGCTGCGCGTCGCCGTTTAGGTTTGTCGCTTTTTTCAACTGCTTCGATGCAACTTTATCTCGTTGCACCTGAAACAATTTAATTGCAGCACCTGCCATTAAGTTCGCTTCCAGGTCTGATGCCCTGACTTTACGATTCACCCGTTTTCGATACAGGTCCAACGCATCATCCCAGAGCTGACAACGAGCGAGCGTTGCCAATGCGATTTCCAGTGGAATATCTGGAATATTTTCAACATACTCTAGAGCGGCCGCTAAATCATCCGTGTCCAAGCACAACCGGACTTTAAGCTCGTCTACCCACGCCGTCTTTTCGTGTTCGCCAAGTTGCTCTAGCAACGTACGTGCACGCTGCACTTCCCCCTGCTTTCGCAGCACAGCGACCAGCCCGATCAATCCATCGACAAAGTCGACACCATTTGCGCTGGTTTTCTCTTCAAGAATGGCGCGAGCCTCGGCCAAATCACCATCGAGAACCTTGGCGATAGCGAGTCCTGAACTGCGGGGTGGTGGGCTCGAACGTTTGAATCGATTTCTAAAACGCTCAACGATCCAGTAGGTCAAGAGGACCGCCAAGAGGACGCACAACGATAAAATTAAGTAAGCGGGTTTGTCTCCAAACAACGCTCGCGCCCCCCTATTTAGTGCCGTGACGGCGTGCCGTCTTAAAAACGGAGCTCTTTCAAGAGCCGTGGTTCCACACGCAACTGTGGTCTTGATATCAGTTCAGGGCAATAAAAAACGGCGCTGCGATTCAAAACCGGAGCGCCGTCTTTCGACCATTCGATGTATTTCAGCCCACAGGATCCTGAACACGTCGTTTCAGAAGCTTCCCAGCCGTGAAACTAGGAACACGTTGCGCAGGAATGGGAACACGCACGCCAGTCTTTGGATTGCGGCCCACGCGAGGCAGCCGATTCTTGACCTGAAAACTGCCAAGACCACGAATTTCTACTCGGTCGCCGCGTGTCAAAGCACCGGCCACTGAGTTGAAGATCGTGTTGACGGCGCTCTCGACATTATTGCGACTCCAATCTGTGTTATTTTTGGAGAGCATTTCTATCAAATCGCCCTTGGTCATCTCATCACTCCATTTTTTAGATCAGCGACCGATTGGTCGCTGATCATGGGTCGCTTATTCCGACTCTTCGTCCGATGACTGCTTGAGCTGCTCACCGAACATATCACCCAGTGATGCAGTGCTCTTGCCTTGCTTTTCAAGGTAAGACGTTGCGTCAGGCGAATCGGCCGAATCAACATGCTTGAGAGACAGCCCGATCTTACGCTCTTCGCGATCAACAGAGATAATTTCCGCTGTCACCTCTTGGTTTTCGCTCAGAATCTCAGCTGGGTTGCTGATCCGTTCTGTTGACATCTCACTCACGTGAATCAAGCCTTCGACACCATCTTCTAAGGACATAAACGCGCCGAAATCATGAATCTTCGTGATCTTGCCTCGCACAACACGACCGATGGTATATTTATTCGGGATATCAGTTTCCCAAGCATCAGGCGTGAGCTGCTTGATACCCAGGCTGAAGCGCTCGTTCTCAACGTCGATGTTAAGAACCACAGCCTCGACTTCGTCACCCTTCTTGAACATTTCAGACGGATGCTTAATCTTCTGGGTCCAAGACAGGTCACTGATATGAACGAGGCCATCAATGCCTTCTTCGATACCGATGAAAATACCAAAGTCGGTGATATTTCTGATCTTACCCAGAATGCGAGTCCCCACAGGATATCGCTCATGCAGCAAGGTCCAAGGGTTTGGCTCAACCTGCTTCATACCCAGGCTGATCCGCTTACTCTTTGGATCGATGTCGAGAACGATAGTCTCGACCTCATCTCCGATGGCAACCATCTTTGATGGGTGCTTAACGCGACGTGTCCAAGACATTTCCGAGATATGAATCAGGCCTTCAATACCCTCTTCCAACTCAACGAATGCGCCGTAGTCTGTAAGACTGACAACCTTGCCTGTGGCACGGTCGCCCAGATGATACTTACTCTCGGCCTTGATCCATGGGTCTTCCGTAATCTGCTTAAGACCGAGTGATACGCGCTCCGTGTCGGAGTTGAACTTAAGGACCTTAACGGTAATCTCATCGCCAACCTGAACCATCTCGGACGGATGATTGACACGACCCCAGCTCATGTCCGTGATGTGAAGGAGGCCATCTATGCCACCCAAATCAACGAATGCACCGTATTCTGTGATGTTCTTGACAGTCCCTGTGAGAATTGTGCTTTCTTGGAGGTTCTCAAGAGTACGTGTCTTCAAACTTGCGCGCTCGCGTTCAAGAAGAACACGTCGCGAAAGCACGATATTGCCACGGCGTTTATTGAACTTAATAACCTTGAATTCGTATTCTTGGTTCAGGAACTTCTCAAGATTTCGAATTGGCCGAATGTCAACCTGGCTACCAGGGAGGAAAGCCTTAACACCGATGTCGACTGACAAGCCGCCTTTGACGCGCGCAACGCACGTCCCTTTAACGAGTTCGTCTCGCTCGCACGCGATACTGATCCGGTCCCAAACGCGCAACCTGCGTGCCTTGTCTTTCGACAATTCTACGAGTGCATCGTCTTCGTTATCCGCCTGGTCGACATAAACTTCAACGGTATCGCCAACGTTGCAATCGACTTCGCCCTCAGCATTCTTAAATTCTGAGATGGCAATTTGTCCTTCGGCTTTGTAGCCGATATCGACGACAACATAGTCTTTGGTGACCGAGAGGACGCGGCCCTCTACGATTTCCCCGACCTTGAAATCTTGCGTTGCCTGAAATTGCTCAAACAAAGCTGCAAAGGAATCGGGTCCAGCTTCCGACGCGATAACGTCATCCTCAGGAACAGCGGTTCGGTTTCTCAAATCGTCAATGCTAATGTCTTGATATTCCATAATTTCTATGACCTCGTGCCGTTAATGTTCGGTGAAAGCGCCTAGGAGGTCTGCAGGGCTTTTCACCAGGTAAAGGAGCGGCAAGATACGCGACTAATTGAGCCGTGTAAAGTCTTTCTATAGAACATTTTTTCGGTTTCGACTGGCACTCATTTGAGACTCTCATTTTAGTGAAAATGATGATGTCTCGTAAGCCGGTGGCAAAAAAAAAGCCGAAGCTGATTAAGCTTCGGCTTTTTGGAGCGGGAAACGAGATTCGAACTCGCGACCTCAACCTTGGCAAGGTTGCACTCTACCACTGAGTTATTCCCGCAATCGAGATGGGCCTTGTAACAACGACTTGAAGCTTCACGCAACAAAAAAATGCAATGTTTCTGTCAAAACCAATTGCAGTCTTTGCAGGACTCCCCTTCCATCGGCGCGCTGACGCATCGCAACGGACTAGGCGCCCTCAAGAACAGTATCCGCGCCAAACACAGCATCGCTTCTGTGTGGGTAGTCTGTGGTAAAGTGGAGTCCGCGACTTTCTTTTCGAAGTTGAGCCGAGCGGATCACAAGCTCTGCGACCAGAGCAAGATTCCGTAATTCTAACAAATCGGGCGTCACCCGAAAGTTCCAATAGTATTCGTGTATTTCTTCCTTGAGTAATTCAATGCGGCGCCTCGCCCGAGCCAGGCGCTTGTCGCTCCTGACGATGCCCACGTAATTCCACATAAAATGTCTTATCTCGTTCCAATTCTGTGCGATAACAACGGCCTCTTCAGCCTGCTTATGAGCCACATCGGTCCAAACAGGCAACGGCGCCTCCGACCGCGACCGATCGGAGTCCACAACCCGCTGTGCCTCCTTGGCGGCTCGTGTCGCAAAAACCACGCCCTCTAACAGGCTGTTGCTCGCCAGGCGATTCGCGCCATGCAGCCCCGTACATGCAACTTCTCCTACAGCGAGCAGATTCTCCACGCTGGTTCGAGAGTCAACGTCGACCAAAACGCCGCCACAATGATAATGTGCTGCCGGTACAACAGGGATGCAGTCCTTCGCGATGTCCACACCCAGCTCACTGCATCGCGCATAGATGTTCGGAAAGCGGCTGCGAAGATAAGCTTCATCACGACAACTCATGTCCAAGAGCACGTGTTTGTCACCCGTTTTCTTGAGTTCATTGTCGATGGCGCGCGCCACAACGTCTCTTGGGGCTAGACTCCCCATCGGATGGTATTCTTTCATGAACGCATAGCCATCGAGTCGACGCAGAACACCCCCTTCGCCCCGCAAGGCCTCGCTGATCAGAAAACTGTTTGCTTTGGGATGAAATAAACAGGTCGGATGAAACTGAAAAAACTCTAAATTGGCGACGCGAGCACCGGCCCGATACGCCATGGCTAAGCCATCACCCGTGGCCACGTCCGGGTTGCTTGTATAGCGATACAACTTCCCGACCCCACCCGTTGCAAGGATCGTCACCCTCGCCGGCACCAATTCGACTTTTTGCGTCAAGCGATTAAGCGCATACACACCCAAACACCGATTCTCAGCCTGCACCAAGTGCTTTCGCGTGGTAAGCAAATCGACGGCGTGATGATATTCGAGGACGGTGATCTTTGATTCTGCCCGCACCGCACGGACTAGGGCGCTTTCGATCTCAGCACCGGTTATATCCCCAGAATGAAGTACGCGACGATGGGAGTGCCCACCCTCACGACCCAGGTCAAATACACCGTTTTGGCTGTCGAAACGGACCCCCCATGATACCAAGCGATCGATCGCGGCTGGACCCTCTTCAACACAGAGTTCGACCACATGAGGCTTACAAAGACCAGCACCGGCTATCAGGGTGTCTTCGACGTGTGATGCGTAGGAATCATTACCGCTCATAACGGCGGAGATTCCACCTTGAGCATACCGTGTGTTGGCTTCAGTTAGTTCTCGCTTAGTAATCAGCGTCACTGTTCCAAAACGAGCGCATTCTAACGCGCAGCTGAGACCCGAGATACCACTGCCGATGACAAGGACATCAGACATGCTCTAGGAGCCCTCGATGGATTGGGTCGCCTCAGTTATTTTTTTTGTACCGAGGGCACGCAGAAATCCAGCGATGTATTGACCGGCGCCAATCAAACCAACCAGCGTCGCCAAAAGTAGGGTCCAAATACCAACAAGATTAAAATCGACCACCGCCTCATGCAGACCGAGAAAATAAACTTTGTAGGGATAGTGGACCAGAAGGCACATAATCGCCACCAGCTGCAGTGCCGTTTTAAGCTTGCCCAATTGACTCGCAGCAATGATTAGACCTTCCGCCGACGCCACAGCTCTTAACCCATTGATGGACATCTCGCGCGTGAGAACCAGGACCACTAACCAGCCCGGAACACGATTGAACGCCACCAACATGACCAACATAGCCATCACCATAAGTTTATCCGCTAATGGGTCCAGAAATTTGCCTATGACGGTCTCACAATTCATTTTTCGAGCGAGATAGCCATCCAGATAGTCGGTCGCCGTCACGAACGAATATAGCCACGCGGCAATGACGCAATCTTTCGGCTCACCGCGCCAAATGCAGAGCATGACCAACGGGATACCTAAAATCCGTACATAGGTCAGAATATTGGGAATATTGAGTAATTCGTCGCGAAGCGTCGATTTCATGGGTCGTCTGCGGGGGATTTGGTCTTATACGTGTAGTAGGCGTTTAAGACCCGTCGTAAATATTCGGCTGTGCGTTCATAAGGAATGCCGTTGGCGGCCGATACGGCACCACCACCCGCATGATAGCCTGCGATGACCTTTGGCATATCACCATCAAACCGGTTTGCAAGAACTCGAAGATAGCGGACACCACCCATGATGTTCTGCTCCGGGTCAAAAATGTCTGTGACGCCCATGGATTTGGCCGTCTGTGGTAACAATTGCATTAAGCCGTGGGCCCCTTTATTGCTCACAACCGTTGGGTCAAAGTGACTCTCGGTTCGCATGATGGCCCAAATCAAGGGCTCCTCGATGCTGTAAGTCTCCGATGCCGTTTTAACGAAGGCAACATATCGCTTCGCTCGTTCTCTAGCCGATGAGCTTGTCTTGGTACGACCGTCTCGCAAGCGTTCAAGCTTTCCGGGTCGCTTTACGCTCGACCACGATTTCTTCTCTTTGCTTGGTCGCTCACGATCCCGGCGGGGTCCAATGCGTCGAGTGCTTTTCGGCTTGTCGGAATTACGACTGACGCTGTCATAGCAAAAAATCCGCTTGGCGCCTCGTGTCATGGGTGACCCCTCAGTGCCAACCAGGGTCTGCCCATTTTTGAGTTTGAACTGGCAGAGCTTACCATGGGCCATGCCGCCGATGGCTAAGGTGCTGACAATCATGAGAAAGGGGCGGACCATAGGGGGTTTATACCACAAATAATTAAAAGCGAAACAATCTGTACGGATACTCGAAACGCAGATGACGGTCGATTAATTCGATCATTTTTCTACACACAACAAAAAAGCCCCCGCACTCAAGAGTACGGGGGCAAGTGGCTTCGCAGGGATTCGAACCCCGGACCTAACGATTATGAGTCGTTCGCTCTAACCAGCTGAGCTACGAAGCCGAGGGCGCGAGATTTATCAATTTCCGACAGCTCTGACAAGCAAATATTCGATCAGGTCAGGATTGACTCGGCGATCTCGCGGGTCAACTTTCGAATTTGTTCTAGATCACCCGAAGGCATGCGTCCTGCGACTGCTTTTATGACCTCTGATTGAACACGCGACTCTCGGGACTCAGACCGTGCATCACCAAACTCATCGGGCGCGCCGAGACCGGCTTTTTGACGTTTTGCCAGTAGTGCCTGCACCATGTCTTGTGGCAGTTGCTGGACACCACCCAAATTGTGACTGTGGTGCGCTATTTTGGCGACATGCTCAACCAATTCGAGTCGGAGATAGGCTAGTTCTAAATCGGGTCCCCAGGCGAGAACGCCGTTGCCCGCGATCATCACCGCATCGCATCGCCTGACAAAGGGGTTCAGCGCGTCAGCTGCGTCTCGTCCCGGCATCGAGAGAGGTACGGTCGGGATACTGCCCCCCAGTGAGACGACCGCTTCCGGGAGAAAGGGATGAGGCAAGGGCCGGCCAGCGACCCCGAACGCGGTTGCAAATGGGGGGGGGGCATGAATCACAGCCCCCACATCGGACCGTTGGTTAAAAACGGCGAGATGCAGGACCATTTCACTAAAAGGCCTGCGCCGTCCGGCAATCTTCTTACCCTGACCATCAACCACAACTAAGTCGTCCAGCCCGATGTCGATTTTACTCATGGCTGTCGGTGTAATAACCAAGCGGTCACGGCCGATACGGCTCGACAGATTGCCATCGTGATTGGCCACCCAGCCGGCCTGATACATCATGTGGGAATATCGGATGAGTTGTTTGCGCTTGAGGGTTTCAGTCATCTAAAAAGACACCGCTAAATATCAACGCTGTCGACAATCGCAACGATGATGCTGCGAACTGGAAAGTCTGTTTCACCGAAGAGCTGACGAACGCCCGTTCCTTCCTTCAAAATCAGCACTCTATCACCCGGACCAGATTTCACCCGATCGAGGGCAATAACCTGACCGCCTGCGGTCTCCCCCGTTGGCTTGAGCGGCTGGCACAACATAATTCTGCGCCCAGTATAGGCAGGATGGTGCACAGTTGAGACGACTGAACCGAGGACTTCTGCAAGCTGCATTAGAGACCTACCGTGGGTGTATCAACGTGATCGACGATGCCGACGATGGCAGCATCGACCGGTACAAAGCTCGGTTCCAGAGCCAATGAGGCTTCTCTCGAGCCGACCAAGTAAACCAAATCACCCGGACCGGCCTGTGTCGAGTCAACGGCTGCATGAGGTTCACCTGTGACTGTCCCATCATCGTTGACCGGTTCTACGATCAACAATCGAGCGCCTTCCAGCCCAGTATATTTGACCGAGGCGACTACATTTCCAATGACACGTCCCAAATACATATTCAGGAGTGTATAGGAGATTCCCTACCATTGAAACGGCGTTTCGCTGGGCTCGACGTTTTAAAGGTCCACCGGTGTCTAAAATGGCTCTGTGTCAGTGGAGTTCAGAGCTGCCTTCGGCCGGTTGAGGGGGTGCTTTCCATACCGCCTCGACGGCATCAATGGCCTGTTCTGCTTGTTGTCCAAGCTCACGGGTTGTCACATCCGCAGCTTCGTCCAGTCCAGGGACTAAATCGATGACCAGCTTTGTCGCTGGGTCTAAATGTAAGCCTAGCCCTGCGCGCTCAGACAAAATACGTGCCATGCATGCGTACCGAAATGCAGTCACAACGTCCTTGCCACCCGCTTTACAACGAGCATGGTCTAAATACACCCGAACAAGGCCAAATCGATCTCGTGCTCGAACCCGCAACTGCTCAACTTGATCTAAAACTTTAGATGCATCCGTGTACTGTTCCTGATCAATTTTGCAACGGGCAACGCCATGCTGCGCATCCGCCCATTGTACAGCGGCTTTCGATTTCTTAAAAGCCTCAGCGACAGCGGAAAACCGTTTTTCGGCCTCAGCAGGTTGTCCATTTCGTCTCTGTAAGTCAGCGGCAATCGTCTCAAGAATCGTGATGGGTAAGCCCACGCTTTGGAACGCTTGAGCCGCATCGTTTAAGCGCTCAAACGCAGGATTGAGTTCATTCTGCTCACTATGGAGAAAGCCTTTAGCGGCGTGCGCGGCAGCGCGCGCTCGCGGGTCAGCGGCATCGGCCGCAACCTGTATGGCGCGATCGAGCTCATCCACTGCCATGGCAATATCTCCGGATTCGTATCGGATCCGTCCCAATCTCATCAAAGCAAGCGCTGCATGAGCCTGGTCCTCAGCCTTCAATAGCTGGTCTACGCTACTGGTCAACACCTCGATTGCACCAGCGACGTCCCCTTCTAAGACAAAAACTTCGGCTTTGAGCAAGGCGATCCGCTGTAAACTCGCCGTCGCGTCCGTCCCGCCCAAGAGCTGCTCGGCAACATCCAGTGCTGACTTGGCTGGTTGAGGCAGAGCCAATGCCAAGCGAATTTCACCTAATCGGGCCATCGCTTCACCTGCAGCGGTCACGCGCTGAAGCTTCTGAGCAGCCGCGGCCGCCGCTTGGAAAGCCTGATCCGCAAGGGACGCCTGTCCAGATGCGATTGATGCGCCCCCAACTTCCATTGACGCCCCGTACAAGCGGGCAAGACCCAAATGGTAATTGGTCTCGTGGTTGAGAACAGGCAATAGCCGTCTAAACCCAGTTTCGACTCGTTCTCGAGTCACACCACCGAGTAGGCCCCGCTGGAGATGAGCCGTAGCATCACAAAACAAAGCCAAGCGCCGAAAGCTCGACGTTGACTGCCAGAAATGCTTGGGCCCATGAGAGCCCCACAGGGATTCAAGAAGCGCTTGGGCAACCGTTTTCAACCGCTCTGAATCCATGGTTTCAGTCAAGGTCAAAAAGAAACGTGCATCGGCGAATTCATAGACAGCCTGTGCCCCGTCCTTGAGGGTTTGCCAGCCGCTTTTATCCATTGGCACAGCCTCGAGGCAACCGCCAACGGCTTCCCCCTCGATCTCAATCTCTTCGTCCTGAATTAAATCTTCGATCTCATCTTCTGATTTTTCAAGGACAGCCCCAACTGCAGACCCATGAAATTGTAGGCCTTCGACAGACCCGACGGACAGAAGTGTCTTCAAGAGTGGATGGCCTGGCATCCATTTTGATACGTCTATTGGGGTTCTGAGGCGGTCAACTCGCTCATCAGAATTTAAGTCGGTCAGTTCATCTAGCCACGAGCCAAATGCGGCCCACTGTAAGGCGTCGCCTCCATGGGACGGGCATGCATCAGCGATAAGAGTACCGACGGTCTCGTAATCGGCATCCGTCTGCGTATCAACTTGGCGTAGGGCGTCGACAGCCAATTCGACCGATACAGTCGGTAATTCAATTCGCGTAAGAGCCCCCCGAATCTTGGCATCTTCAATGACATCAGAGAAGGGGCCGACGTGGGTCTCAGTTGACCCCAAACCACAAATCAAAAGCGCGTTACGCCCTGGATCGGGTTCTAAAAAGACGGGCAGGCCGTACAAAACCGTGCGACTGCTAAAGTCAACATCATCGAGCAAAAGCGCGACCGGAAATTGACACCCGATTCGCCCGAGAAGACCAAGGCGGTCTTCATCATAATGCAGTTTCGCGAAGGAGTCCGCCAAGCCGTCATTCAAGCCTTCGGGAAGGCTCTCTAAGTCGACTAGATGACTAGACTGATCACGGGCTGCATTAAAGAGCGGAGCGGTATAGCAGTCACTGCGTTCAGCTAGGAGTCGCCGACGACAAGCCGCTAAGAAAGATGTCCGTCCCGGTCCGGTTACGACAACAACCTGCTGTCCTTGACCAACTAGGCCCACAACCTTTGAGGTCATTGCGTCGACCCCCACATGCGGCCAAGGCGTCGGAACACCCGCTGAGACCCAGCTCTCGATGGTTTCAGATGATTCGCTGTCTGGCCTATCTCCTGTCCGAGCCAGTTCATCGGACAGCACCATCCATGCGTGACGAAGTGTCCATTCATCCAAAGGTGTTTTTGGATGAGCTTTATACAAGCAATCTTCCAAAACTTGTGGCGAGCGCCCGTTCAGGACAGCGGCGGCGCTCTCGCTCAGGGCCCCCAAAAACTGGCCCACAAGATCGTATTCCACCTTTGGATAACCGGTGATCTTATCGATCACAGCACACGCTTTCTGTATGCCCTGGAA
>MDTC01223024.1_pt1 | contig 16390 bp, 22 predicted proteins | sample 811181 | NCBI WGS metagenome assembly MDTC01 (sample SAMN05326644, study PRJNA326480) | marine metagenome | isolation source: seawater | place: Pacific Ocean: North | collected 2011
AACGAAATATCGGTATGGTTCCTTTTTTCGTTGATTTCCTTAATGGATGAAAAATTATTCCGATATTCTTCCAAGGGTGCCTCTAAAATAGTTCTATTTCCTACATGCACTTTATCCAACAACATGGATTCAACGATTTTCCCTTTATAATAAATGATTTCGTTATATGAAAACATACTATGGAATTGTTTTTTGGCATCTAAAATACGATTTTCTACATTTTCGTCCTCATATGCCTGATACATTTCTTGAAAATCTGTATAATATTTCTCTAAGATATTCTTGCGTGTCTCGCATATATCAATGACTCTGTTTTCTTCTTCATTTTCATCATCATCACATAAAATAAGATTTTTAGTAATACAAAGCATTTCATCATCACAACTGCTTTGTATCATTTGTATTTTTTTAATCTTATGATTTAAAAATGTTTCCACATCATTAAAGATTTGAAGTATTTTGTAGATTTCTTCCTTGCGATCATCTATTTTCAAAAACTTAAAAATGGCTGTAATGACGGCAATATAAGTAGATAAACATATGGATATAATTTGTGTTTTTTTGTCTCTATTTTCTTGAAATATATGAGGTTTCATGGATTCAAAGAAGGTGATAATTGTAGAAGCAACAATAATAGAGATTTGAAATGCATTTACCACTTTTTTCAGATACAAATGTTTCATAAACAAAATAATACGTTTATCCTTCACGTTTTTGTGTTTAAAAGTTAATGTTTTCACAAACTGCGAACGCTTAAAATCAAAATACACGTTTGTAGATTTATCCATAAAATGTATGTCAATATATAATAAGGCTATATATAGTATGAACGATATACATCAAAAAATGGAGTCTTATAATGAATCTTTGATTGCGCTTTTATGGTCTAACAAAATAAAGATTATCTGTTTGGCATTATTTACAACGATTGGGTATTATTATATTCCATATTTAAATGTGGTGGAAGAACGATTAGAAAGAAAACAAATACAAGGAGACAAATACATGAATTTAAAAGAGCTAAAAGAACGACATGATATTTTCGATGTAATCATAGATGCACGAACTCCAGAAGAATACAAAAAAGGGAATGTATCAAATAGTATTTCCATAGACCACGCGGATATTTTAGGAGAAGAAGGAGAAAATATTTTACAAAAAAATAATGTTACAAGAGACAAAACAATATTAATTTACTGTAAAAGTGGTCGCCGTGCTATGTTGGCAAAAGAAAAAATGGTTAAAGATTATAACTACTCTAATGATGATATTTATGTTACATATGCGGATTATAATATGATAAAAAAAGTAATAGAATAATTTTTATTCTAACCAAATATATAATAATTACAAATGGATAATATTGCTAAATTAGCTCTTTATGCATTGTTGATATTTATCATTGTTTTTGGATTAATCATGTATGTAGTTGCTTATGATGAAGGTGATGATGAAGGAGACAGTGAAGAAGAAGAAAGTGAAGAAGAAGAAGAAGAGACAACAACCCCAACTACACCGAGCACCACATATGGTACAAGTGGAAGAACAACATCTACAAATTATTCCACAAAAAAGTTAGATGAATCAACTGCGGTTGATCCAAATACTATGGTGTATTGTTTAAATAATGATGGAACATGTGATAAAATGGCTTTTGGAGAATGTAACGACGATCATCAAGAAACTTATCTTACGTTATCGGATTGTAATAATGCAAATACCACTTATTATGGATATTGTTTGATTGATGATAATTGTAAGAAAATGGATGTAGAAGATAGAAATACAGATTGTAAACAAAGTGATGGAAAACAATGGTTTGAAGAAAAACTAAATTGTGAAGAATCGTTATATACAAAATATTGTAAAGACGATGGGGAATGTATAAAAATTAGAACAGATAGAGATACGGATTTAACAAGTTGCGATACTCCAGATACACTATATGATTCACAATCCTCATGTATCAGCAGTGCTTAATACTTGTGCTGCTGCCATAATTTTTTTACATTTATTTTGATGCGTAATCAAAGCTCTTTTGTTTTTCGCATTAAATTGATTACATATATCACATTTAAAAGACAATTGATCTACATTTGTAAAAATGCCGTTTAACATAGTAGTTAATTGAGGCATTTCAAAGTCTTCAAGTTGTTTCAAATGATCTTTATGTTGTTTTTTACAGCTTTCAATTAGTTGTTTTTTTTGTCCTATAAATTGTAAATACTCCTTGTTGATAATACTTAGTTGCTCTATGGAGATTGATGTTTGACCTTCTTTATTCACGTGTTTTTCCATAATATTGTCTAAATGGTCGATTAAATTCACCGCCATTTTGAGCTTTGTTTCGTCGTAATTCCCATAATGGACGTATACTAATATTTGATTCATATGAATGTCTATATGAAAGTCATTCTTGTTTTGAATACCGCTATGTTGCGAAATCATGACCCCGTGTTTATTTTGATATTCTACATCGCGAATGAATTTTTTGATTTCTTCGTTTGGCACATTTGTCTGATAGTCTTTATTTTCAAATAAAATAATAGGTTTTTCTTGACGTTCAAGCCAATAATCACCTGCTTTTCCTTCTCCGCTTTTCTCTATGATCTTTCCATTGGGAAATGCGTGATTTAAACACCCCTGTAATTTATCTTCGCTTTCTTTACCTTTTCGGTTTGAATTTTTCTGTTTTTCCAAGAAATTACGCAGTTCCATATTATTTTGATAAAACACCGATTCTTGGCTAAACACGTTTTGCAACATACTCATCATTTTATTTGTCATGATTTGATACTGATTTTGAAGAATCGGCTCCAAATTTGCGTGCTCGTTTTTTTCATAAATACGTTGTAAAACTACCTGCGAATCATTCACCACTTCTTGTTGTATTGTCTTTATTTGCTCGCCGAGTTTAGGGAATTGTTGCAAAATCGTATACGTCGCTTTATCCAAAAAAGCATGATTCGATTCTCGTATAAGAGACAAAACATCACTGTTCTTATCACGTTCAAATAAAGACTTCATTTGTTCCACATAAAATGTTTTCTGCTCTCCAATATGATCGTATGTCATTTGAATCATTTTATTGTTATGGCCCAATGTAGTATCAATTTGATTCACCTTGTTATTTATGGTATTCAACAATACTTTTACCTCATTTACGCTAATACTTTGTTGCGCGGTTGTCGTGATTCGCTGAATCAAGTCCACCAAAATTTCATTCATCAGATTGAAATCAAAAGACGGATTCTTCTCGAAAAACTCAATCGCTTTTACACTTGTCAATGTATATTTAGTCGACGACATTTAGTATAAATTTATGTATCATACTTTATTTATATTGTTTTTTTAATTTACTTATGAAAACAACTTAAACAACTTTTCATAAGTAAAAACGAATGCCTCCGGAAATTATCGCGCATATTTATTCTTTTTTACAACTAGAATGCAATTGTTGTATGCGCCCAATACGACACCCAAATGATGTGCGTATTATGTATAAATTTCAAAATCATCATCGTGAACCTATTGTATATTATTATTGTAGCGAAGAATGTGTGATGTTTTTAAACTGATCATGAAAACACACCAACAATGTAATATATAGATAATCTGTTTCATTTAATTTTTTTATTATTAAATATCATTATTTCTAGACACTGACACCAGTGCGATATTTCAGAGGGTTAAAATTATATTTAACAAAATGGAGGTGAACCTATATTTTTGTTCATAACTCTTTTAAATTCTTCAGTTAATAATTTTATATTTTCTTCTTTATTTCTACGTTTATTATTGATTCCCAAAAAACTACACAAAAATAATAAAAAACTACTATTTATTTTTTTTATATAAGATCCCTGCATCAATTCGTCAAGAGGGTATATAACTATCGGTTGACTCATATTTGATTTTACAAAAAAATCTTCATATTTTTTCCGACGACTAACATCAAAAGTAGGATTTTTATATTTTTTCTCTAAAAACAACAATTTTGATTCATAATAGTTATAACAATTATATTCTTTTACAAGATCGGTATTCAGAGTTTGTTTTTCAATCACATGTTCATTTATATTTTCAAAAATCATTTTATAATTTTTGATACATCTGCATAATATAAACAACTCTTTCATCAAGCTAAATTGATCCATAAATGCATATTTCATTTTGTTTTTATCAACTAAAATATCAATAAATTTATTATTTTTTTCGTGAAATATATCATCTTGATTTTTTAATTCATCTAATATATCTTTATTCGATACTAATTTATTGTGAATAAAATTTTGTATGTATAATAGTTTATCTTCAAGTTTATTTTCATGTCCCCCCATACTATCAAGATTTTTTATGGACGAAAACAAACCTTGTATTTTTGATTCTTTATCATTATCAGTATTATATAAATTCATAAAATCAACATAATTTTTTTTACACATTTTAAAGAACTTTTTATATTTATCGTCGTCCTCGTCGTCGTCGCCGCCATCCTCTGAGGTTTGTTTATCGGGAGATTCTACAATTTCTGATTTGAATATTTCATCAAAAGATTTTTGCAAATCATAATCGTCATGTTGATCGGTCTTAATATCAAATGTTCTTTCGGTGTGAAACTGAACTTCAAATGCAATATATTTATATTGTGTTTGGTGTGGTCGTTCCTCAGTTTGTTTTACAAAAAAAGTAATATTTAATCCATAGAAAAAATAAGGAATATAAAGTTCGTTGTGTTTTTCAGCTTTTTCAAATGTATTGTTTATCTTCCCAACAATTCCACCATTATTTTTTATAAAAAATAAAAAATTATTCACATCATTTATAAATCTGTTTTTATCAGAAATCATTGTGCTACGTATAACATCGGCCGCAATAATTTTCTTTTTTTCTTTTTCTAAAAGTGTTTTTTTTATATTATCAAAAAAAACTTTAAAATCACCTTCAATAATAGTCAAAACGATATTGCGATTTATGTTTTTGTCATTAGGTTCATACCATTTTTCTTGATTTAATATAATCTTATCATCATTGAAAAAAAATAGTTGATCATCAAAATGTTTATCTTCTACCTGTATTAATTCATCGTAATGAATATATTTTGTCTTTTTACGTTTATCTTTGTATGGTTTACTCTTAGATTTCCAGCTAATACGAATAGTATTAGCATTATTATCATAAGTAAACGTCATCCTATATTTATCTGGTGTTGTTTTACCATATCCTCTTTTTAAAACTGTTAAAGTACAAAAAATATTCTTATTATTTATTTGACCTGATGTAGTATGAAATTTTTTTTTTATACTTTCTATTTTTTTAAAACAATAATGATGATCACATGTTTTGATAAATTTTGGTAATAATTGATTTTTAATATAAATAGTTTTTTCAGTTACCAAAGGATTTCTTCCATTATGATCTGGTGCTTTAACAACAACATCATCTATATCGACATCATATGCTTTTCTTAAAAATTCTTTTAATAAATGAGTATTATTATCATCTAAGTTTTTTAGACGATCTATTAATATATTTTCTTCAATGTCATTTACATCCGTAGCGGTTGGGAAAAAATCAGGTTTATTAAATAATTGTGTTGTTTCATCTATGATGCTATTATAATTGTCATTATTGAATTTATTTAATAAATCATTTAAATTAATTGCCATATCTGAAATAACGATATATTTTTATATTTATATAAAAATAATAAATTAAATTATATAAATGTATTCATACGATTCAAGCGAAGAAGAATATAGTTCAAATAATGAATTATCTTGTGTAGAAAGCGATGAGGAAAAGGATATGATCGGTGGTTCTAGTAGTTCAACATTAGAATTAATTGATAATAATGATCTGAATATGGATCAAATTATGAAATATTTGAAATACAATATATATACAAGCTTTGAAAAATATTCTTTTGTTACAAATCCAAAAGATTTCATATTTTATAAACTGTGCGAAATGAAGAAAGACGCAGAGGAAGATTATGTAAAATCATTGGCAAAAGATCATATTCGACAAATGTACTATAAAAATAATAAGGTCTTTATAAAATATGAAAAAAATAAGAAAGATTTACATGATATTATTTTAAAAATAAATATCTTTGAAAAAAATTACTTGAATAATATGAATACAATAAATTATAATGTGAATGAATCAATTTTTAAAGGTGACACTAAGAATACTGAACGAACGAGAAAAGAGCGAGAAAAACAGGCAGCTCAGGCAGAACAGGCAGTTCTATCACAACAGGCAGCTCAGACAGCTAATTTTGCACTTGCTTAGCTTAATCATATACTTCTTTATAACATCTACTGAAAGAGTTAAAGTCAATTCATATTTTTAATTTTATATTGAAACTATATTTAATCGCATCATATAGTATATGATAGAAACATTAACTCAATGGATTTCTAGCGACAATACGCAAAAAATTCAATATATATTTTTATATTTTATTTTCTTATTCGCTTTGTCTCATAAAATGTTTGATAACGTATTAGGTTGTAAGCTTCATAAATATACGCAAAATAAATACATGAAACATCTAATAAGCATTTTATTTCTATTCTTAATCGTCGATACGAATTTTGATGCAAAAGATACTTATACAAATCCCATCATGTCTTTTGGTGTAACTATTTTTATTTATGCACTCGGAATCATTCTGCTAAACAGCCATCAACTTTATATCATGTTTATCATAGGTCTTATTTTTTGTTTAATATTGCTAGAAAAATACAAATCTTATTTACATTTTTCCGTCCAAGACCAAGAATTAAAACAAGAACACTTAAATTTCATTTATAAAACCAACAATGTGGCTGTTATTTTAATGATACTTGCAATAGTCATTGGTTCGTTGACTTCTTTTCAACATAAAGAGACAAAAAAATGTAAAATGATTTAAAGAATTTATGAAATCTAATACATATTATGCAAGAACTCAATGTATTTCACGCAATCGGAATCGGATATACTGGTTATATGATATATACAAATATGGATTTTGTTGTAAAACTCTTTTATCTGGTTTCACTTTACGGCGGACTATTTGTATTTGGATACACGACAAGTAAAGTTCTTATAATTTCATACGAACATTTTGTCTCGTCTAAAACCATAAAAGAAGAACCTGATGATTATGATGTATTCTTAAATAAAGAATATGATACTCTTATGGATATTTACGAAAACGAACAAGAACAAGAATATACAAATAAAGACGAATCCTTTATAAAAGAACTATGCGATACATCAAATCATTTTAAGAGTGATTTACCATTTTATTATAATAAAGAAATCGTATTGTTTTATAATCACGACGACGAATCTTATCATTATTTCACACAACATGGGGATGTAAATTATAACGTTTTGAATTCCGTATGTCGTTCTTATGTTTTGAAACATAAATGCTTGAATTTATTTAATGATGAGAATGATTGGAAAATGATACACCAAAAAGAAGAAGAAGAGGAAGAAGAAAAAGGAGAAGAAGAAGAAGAAACACCCAGCGGAATCAGTTCATTGTTTTATAAGAAAAAAACAAAAATAACAAAAAAAACAAAACCAGAGACAAAAAAAATCAATAAATTTATTTATAAAGGAAGTTTAGATGAATATGATAAATTATACAAAATAGACAATCATAATCAGCAGAGCAATATTGATTATGAAACATTTAAACAACAAAACTATGAATCATCACTTTGAGATTCTTCTTTTTTCTTTTGATATTGGATAAATCCTATTGATTTTTCAATATCAAAACTAGATTCGAGATTTTTCTTCGCAATTTCATGTGCGATTTTTTCTTGTGGTGTTAATTGTTCTATATATTCTTCAATAATAACATCCATTTATACATAACTTCATATCATTTATTTGAATCAATTTTTTTATAAAACAGGATCATATGTAAGCGTATGATTGTCATACATACTGACTTGAAAAGCATCATTCATATTTTCTATCTTTACCATATCCCCGTTCATAAGTGAATCACACCCATGTTCACTGACACACTTTCTACCATTGCTATAAATCGGTATTTTAATGTTGTCGTATATCGTATAATAATACCATTTGTCTCTCCGTAAATGTATCGGTTTAGCAAAAATAGGAAATAATTTATTGTCATAATTCGAATTCTTCAAGTAACCAACTTGTTTATATTGATGTGGTTCATTATATTGCAAAGGTGGACTATACGGATTCATTAACGTGTCACTTGGATGATTATTATAGCTTATACCTGGACGAGCAATAGGTCTTAATACATCATAATTTGTTGTCGTCGGTTGACGAATAACTACATGACTTTCTTGTTTTTGATACACGAAATAACCCAAAACACAAAAAAGAAATAACAGAAAGAATATGGTATATGTTTCGACACATATTGTTCCTTTCGGGCATTTGCGACCCATTTAAATTATAAGTATATAAAAAATACACATATACTATAAGATGGAATTGAATCATTATAAATGTATATTTTTAGGATTGATTATTATTATATTTGTCTCTTGTTTATTACAGACACCTACATGTATGGAAAACGCTACCTTCATAAATAACTCTATTCTACAACAAAAGTTTGATAAGCAAATCAGTAAATTGGATAATATGATAAAAAGAATGGATAACACATTAAGTAATATTAATTAAATAATATTTGATTATTTTAATGAGATTTACCGGAATCATTTCTGCTTTTATCCTATTATTCTTTTTTGTCTTTACTTTAAAATACTTTGGAACCATGAAAGAACCTAATGATGCTGTGAATAGATTGACTAATAACTTGAACGCTCATTTGACAACAATAGAAAATAATCTAAAACATATTAAATATAAAATATAAATAATTGAATATATAAATAATAACAATGAGTGGAAATCAGTACAATCCGCTAGTTTCGGTACAGGCGGCAGATGCGGCAAGATTAAGTGTTATCAGATCAAATATACAAGAAAGTAATCTGGAAGAAAAAGCTGCGGATGAATCCTCCATCGCAGCTGGACTTACATCAGCAGCCTTAGAAATACATAAACAGAAATGTCTTCCAACACAAACAGTAAAAGAATATCAATCAAATCATCCAACTTCACTATTCATTAATTTCAAAAAAATCATTCAAAATGAAGCAAATAAAGAAATCAATGATGTGTTCGTTGATTCTCAAGAATTTCAAAAAATGATAGAAGAATTAAATGTTACGAAACTATCCAAGAAGGAAAAGATAAAGATTTTACTTCTTAGTGGGTTTGAATTAAAAGATGAAATTCCAAAAAAAAATTACAAAAAAATTTATGAAACAATGATAGAAAATTCTTATGTTACAGATACGTTAATACCTTATTTATATGATAATCAATATATGATTGCAATTAGAATGGATGAGTATAATACTTATGACATCCCAAATAAGGATCCAATATTATTCTATAATAATTTAACAATAGAAAAAACTGATAAATTTTTAAAAGTTAAATCTACTGTAACCGGCGAAAAAGACATCTCAATAGAAACACAAGTCATATATTTATTACATAATGTTATGATGGATTAAAGTAATTCTCCCAAATTCGTCCATTTAGGAAGATAGATGATATTCTCTTTCATGGATATAGGAATATTTTCTTTGTTTATAACAGCCATAACCACGTATTTTTCAAACCAAGAACGTGACATAATCAAATGTCCATGATCGTTTTCGTATGACATTGTTTTCATTTTCATATTATGGGAATTTTCTATAATATAATAATCCGCAATGTCCTTTTTTTGATAATAATAACCCAACAAAACCATTGCATGATTTATATTTGTTTGATAAAACGGAACCGAATCTTGTTTTGATAAACTCAACTCTTTTTTTGAAAACATAAATTTCTCAAAATCATACACATTATTATTTAAAAGTGATTCTTTTTTCACATGATACTTACCAAAATCAGAACCAAACCAAACCGGTATTTTTTTGTGAAGCTGGTTCATAATTGCTTTTTTCATCGTATGCAAAGAACAATTAAAATATAATAACGGGTACCCATCTTTCATATTATTAAGTTCTGGAATACAATAATATTGATTTTCTTTCAAATGAGGAACATTTATCAAACATATTTTCGTATCCAATTCTTGTCCTGATATAGAAGCAATTTGTCTCTTGAATAAATTTACAGGTGTCCCTGAGAATGAACCCAAACTTACTTTCTTTGGTGGTACACCAATGGCTCGTTCTAAAAATAATTTTATCTTTCGCATAACCTTATCTATATAAGCACGATGCTTCGTTTTCGGCATTTCACGTATTTCTTTCGCACATGTTTGTAGTCGTGCTTTTAAAATTTGATTCAGTTTATTTGTATTTATTGTATGTGCGGATTCTTTCATCGCCTCGTATGGAACAACACCATACTTTTCAATCAAGTTTCGCAACATATTCCATGTTCCACCATCACCAACTACCGAACGAAATAATATGAAATTATCGATAGAATCCACAGGTGATTCCATATATTCACTTACTTGTTCCAAAAAGTATTTTGATTTTTCGTATTTATCCCAAAACATCATATAAGAGGCACTGAATGAAAAAGTCACATCCAATTTATAATGAGAAATGGCACATAAACGCAATATATTCAAATAAGAAAACAACCAACACCGACCACTGCTTTTTTGATCTGATGCGGGAACATACAACTTTAATTCGGTTTTGATATCATATTTTTTAAGTTTTTTAATTTTCTTCAAAACACGCTTTACTTTCGTATCAGATACTAAATTTATGTTTCCTTCTTTCCATAATTTTTTCGTTTTTTTATTCTTCGTCTTCCTTTTCCGTGTTTTTACCATATATAATTACGCCTGATAATTTATAAACCATGCAATGTATTTTCGTTCCAACATGGATTTGTTTAAACTCAAATTCTTAAAATATGTATTATAATAACTCTTGGACCCGCGAAAATCACACGCTAATTCCATAAATAATTTCATCCATATAATTCTATATTTTTTCATATAATCAAAATGCAATGGATACATATATTGATCGCGCTTTAAACGACGAAATGCATAAGATTCATGACGATAACTCGGAAATAAAAATTCAGACGACGCTATAAAAGAAGCCCAAATATGCCTCGCACATTGAAAAATAAAATCATAATACTTTAATGTCACATGACGCAAATCATATTCTAAAAAGTCGTGTGTTCTAATATCATAATATATGTGAATCGGACGCTCAAAATCAATATATGATGGTACCAAATATTCATACACTCGTTCAATGACATCATCGTTCAAAACCTCCTTCATTAGAGAAAATAATATGGTTTTTGGATGAAACTCTTCATAATGATGAAAATCAAACGGAATGAGATTTGTCATATTTATATTATAATCATTTTGTGTTTAATTTCGTTTTTTTCTTTTTTTTCTTTTTTTAGTCAACAATTTTTTGATCCTTTTTACCGCACTCTTTGTCTTTCTCTTCATCTTAGTCTCCATCTTTTTTTGATTTTTGTAAAATTTTTTAAATATTTCTTCTAAATTTTTCTTTGTCGCCTTTTTCTTAAGAGTCACCAAAAAATTTGTTAACTTTTTTGTCTTATTTTTCATATATACATATTCACAATATTTTATTCCGATACACGAAGACCAGGTCCTTGCGGTATTTCTTCAATCTTTTGACGCTTCGTAAAAAAAGTATCAATAAAATCATTCACATAATACATTACATGCTTCTTGTGAAACTCAAACAACTCAAAAGCCTTTTGACGCATTGTTTCATATGTAGGGAGCATATATATAACTACAAATCATAGTGATTATATCTTTATATAGATTTTCTTTTTTATTTAAAACTTTCATTCCATAATATGCGCTTCGCAAATCATAAAACCAATCTTCTATTTGTCTACATTCATTTACCACGTGTATTAATCGTCGTAATGGACTCCAATTTTTTATCATATTATTACAACAAATACAAAAGTAATCGTCTTTTTTATAAATTCTCAATTCCTTTATATAAAAACAAGCTAATTTTTGATATAAAGAAATATACTCTTCTTCATTGTCTCTTTTTACAATTATTACTTTCGGAGGTTTGAAAGGATAAATGTCTTGTAAATACATCTTGATATATCTATTACGTTCGTCATATACATAAACACATGTTTTTCCATCTTTTATTTTTTCACTATGGACGGTGTAACACCCTTTTAATTGATCCACTTCTCGATCTATACGTTGCTGATAAGAAATCATTTTTATGGTGTTCTTTTTTTACAAATATCCATTTCAATTTTTAAAGATGTTATTCAATTGCTGTGACACCAACACAAATGTCGTACATTTCGGCATATGTTTGATACATTTTGAACCAATATACGTACAAGTAGAACGTACTCCGCCCAAATAATCTTCTACCGTATCTTTCAAAGCACCTTTATAGGGTATTTCCACCACCTTTCCCTCACTTGCCCTGTAATTCTCCTTTTTCCCGTAAAACTTTTCCATTGCATGCGTAGAACTCATACCATAAAATAACTTGTATTTCTGCAAAGAATTGGGTGTTCCATAACCATACACGACCTTTTCAATAAGCTCTCCCGGATTTTCATCGTGTCCCGCAAAAACACCACCCATCATGACAAAATCCGCACCCCCACAAAAAGCCTTGCTTAAATCACCCGGACTCGTAATACCCCCATCACCAATTATATATTTCCCCACACCGTGTGCTGCATCACCGCAATCCATAATACAAGACAATTGCGGGACACCTACACCCGTTTTTAGACGCGTCGTACAAGCACTACCAGGCCCAATACCACACTTAATAATATCTACGTCTGCTTCTAGACTTAGTGTATTTACCATTTCGGGTGTTGCTACATTTCCCGCAACAATAATCTTTTCCGGAAACGTTTTACGCACCTTTTTACAAAACTCTAAAAACTTTGGAATATAACCATTGGCAATGTCTATACATATCCATTTTACAGGTATTATACCACACAAATTTACGAGCTTGGTGTAGTCCGCATCGCTTATTCCCAAAGATATCATAAAGTAATCCGGATCCATAGGCTTGTTGTTTTTTTCGCATTTCTGAATATGATTTGCATAATCACTATAATCATAAAACTTATGAAATGCAGTAATCATCTTATAATCCACTAATGTGTCATAAACTTCAAAAGTTCCAGTCGTAGACATATTCGAACAAATAATCGGAATTCCCGTCCATGTTTGGGAGTTCTTAAACTGAAAAGTTCGCTCCAAATTTACCTCACTCCGCGAATTCAAATTAGAACGCTTCGGCGTAATCAATACTTGATTGAAATCCAATTTTTGTTGATAATCAATACGAGGCATACTTATATTATATCAAATTATCTGTTTATATCCTTTCATTCTTGTAAAAAAATATACTTGTAAAATATAAACAATGGATGAAACATTATATCACAGTTTTTATATCACATATGCATTTCTAGTTACTACGGGAACGATTACGTTTATTGAATCCTTACGAACCAATATTGTTCCTATGAGACATATATTAAATCTAGAAACATGTATTAGTATTGTTGCTGCCTTTTTTTATGGAAAATTTATAGAAAAAGTAAACAACGATAATCCTAACGAAGAAAGCTTACAAAATGAAATAAATGATAACCGATACGTAGACTGGATGATTACGACACCAATAATGCTTCTTGTTTTGATGCTTGCTTTTAGATACAATAGCGGAAACATAAAAAACTATGGTATTAAATTTATGGACTTTTGTCTTGTATTATTACTCAACTATGGCATGCTCGGTAGCGGATATTTAGGAGAAAAAGGAGTCATTGAAAAACTACAAGCCAATATTCTCGGTTTCGCATTCTTTGCCGGACTCTATGGTTTCTTATACTTAAAGTTTTTGAAGAATGATAAAAAGAATACAACCAATCAACTTCTTTATACGTGCTTTTTCGTATTATGGGCGCTTTACGGTGTATTTTATTTGATGAAAGAAAACGTGAAAAATGCTGGATATAATGTTTTGGATCTCTTCTCTAAATGCTTCGTAGGCATCTATTTCTGGTCTTATAGTTCAAATATTTTTAATTAAGTAATTTATAGATATGTCACGAACCATTTTGTCTCTTGATTTAAAAAAAAAAGCTAAAAAAGTTCAGAGCCCTTTCTTCCTTTTTCCACGCGTAGAGTCCCCCAAAAAACTTCGCATAGAACCCATATTTGAAGGTGATTTAACGCAACAACATTCTATCGTCGAATCCATGTTTAAGAAAATCGGGAAATGGTTGTCCTCAAACTCATAAAGTTTTTATATCATTGTATATTATACAATGGAATTATCCAAACTACTCTTAAAGGTGCTGTATCTTATTATAATATACACAATTTGCTATGTTGTTTTACAATCGCAAACTTCCCTTATGAATATGAATGTCATGGTTCTTACTCTCTTTATTTCGGTCCTTATCATGTATATATCCTTTGAATACGTATACCAATTCTTAATCCACAGTGAATTGATTTTCAAAACAACAAATAAGGATTCCGAAAAAAAAGAACAATCCGCCAAAGGAAATCGCCGTTCGCGCACGGAAGTAGAAAAATCGGTCCATGTAGCAAATAAACAAATTAACGATTATGTGTTAGATCACACACACAAATACATAAAAGATGGTGTATTTTCTGCTTAAATCTATATATAAATGAATGAATGACGTTTATATATGAATTATTAATCAAGAATACCCTTGGCTTGAAGAATCGTTTTGAGAGACGTGAGCTCGCTTTGGAGGGCATCGTTTTTCGCCGTCAGACTGTCAATCACAATTTGTTGCTCTTTCATTGCTCCAACAAGATAAGGAATGAAACTACCGTAATCTAAATATAACATTTCTGTTTCTACCCCTTCTATTTCAGGTGAGCCACTGGATACAAGATGTTTTAACGTATCTATTTTTTGTATGTCCTGAGCTAAAAATCCACTTTCTTGCTTTAAATAATTTTGATTTGTCCTATCCTCATTCGGTTTATTCCCTTTTAGATATGTTTTCGGTTCTAACTGTTGTATCGTTGATAAACAACCTGATAAATCATTTACATCAAACTTCATTCTTTCATCACTTGAAATACTCCATCCTCCTATAGCTGTTGCTGTCCCATTAGTATAAAATTGATAAATGGTTGACATAGTTGTTCCTGTTTCATCCGAATATCCAAATTTTATACCACCAGTGGTATGACTTGGGTGTACTTTTGATTGGATAAAATTTCGTGTATAAGTTGCCTGCGTAGAATTAGAAAATAAGATAATATCGCCTGGTTCTGAAGCGACCCCATTTTCACCAATATTTAATGCAATACTATTTGTAAAAATCTCATGTCTGTCGGCCGCATTTATTTTTAGACCATCTGGATCCATAATATTTCCGGTTGTAAGTTGGGCACAGTTAATTGATCCAGTCACATCCAGTTCATATGCGGGATCCGTCGTCCCAATCCCGACGTTACCGCCTCGAGGGTTTAACACAATATCATTGAATTCTACATTATGTTGTGCCGATTGAAAAAATGAATATCCATCATCAGTATTAACTCCTATTAAAATACCTTGCGTATCATCTTCCTCTGCTGTTCCACCACCTACCAATTGTAGAGCACCACCATAAAGCCATTGACCGTTCCCACTTCCGCTTTGTTCTATGGTCACAGACGAAGATGCCCCTGGCGACGTGGTTCCAATGCCGACTTTTCCACCATCTATATATACTCTAGTAACACCAGTAGTAATTAATGAAATTTCATCGGTTCCATTGGCTGAAGTGTCGCCAAAAACAATTCCGGTGGTGTAAGGGCCCCTCTGATCATAGTTTAAAATTGCTGGGGCAAAAATATAATTCTCAAAAGAAGCTGAATAATCAGTATTTCCCAAAAAATTGCTGGTCCCGGTATTCGAATTTTCAGAACCTACATTTAGAGAACCGTTAATCCCAACGTCCCCACTCACATCCAGTTCATATGCGGGATCCGTCGTCCCAATCCCGACATTTCCATTTGTATAAGATATTGTATTAGAATCACTTAAATCCCATACACTTGATCCACTACTAAATGCAGATCTATTTATCAATAGAGCATCACAGTTAATTGTTCCACTCACATCTAAACTATATGCACCAGTCGGCTCTTTTAGTATACCAACTACCTTCTCGTTATCCCGAATATTAATCGAACTGATTGATCCATTCGTAGGTTCTGGTCCAATACGCAACATTCTATATGATATATTTTTAGATTTAAATTACATCATACTAACTTTAAATC
>MDTC01108455.1_pt1 | contig 16384 bp, 13 predicted proteins | sample 811181 | NCBI WGS metagenome assembly MDTC01 (sample SAMN05326644, study PRJNA326480) | marine metagenome | isolation source: seawater | place: Pacific Ocean: North | collected 2011
CCTATAATTCCTAAAACAATCTCATGCTTTGAAATTATACTTACAGCGCCCAAAGAACCTCCCAAAGACAAAGAGCCGGTATCCCCCATGAAAATTTTTGCTGGTGGAGCATTAAACCATAAAAAACCTAAACCAGCTCCCACTAAAGAAGAACAAAAAATGCTTACCTCACCCATACCACTAATGTAACTAAGATTTAAATATTCTGAAAAAATTGAATTTCCAACCAAATAGCTTATTATAGAAAAAGTAGCTGTTACTATAACTATAGGAACTATTGCTAGCCCGTCTAATCCGTCTGTAAGGTTAACTGCATTTGAAGACCCAACTATTACAAGCATAGAAAATATAAACCAAAAATATCCAATATTTATCATTAAGTTTTTAAAAACTGGAAATGTTAAGTATGAATAATCTTCATTAGTAAAGTAAAAAAGAATGAAAGAAAATAAAAATGAAAAAATAACTTGTAAAAATAGTTTGACTTTACCAGATAGTCCCTTATGTGAATTCTTATGCAGCTTTATAAAGTCATCTAAAAAGCCTATTAATCCAAAGCTTAAAGTTATAAACAACAATAGCCAAATATAAATATTATCTATGTCAGTCCACAGCACTGTAGATATTGTTAATGATAAAATAATTAAAGTTCCTCCCATTGTTGGCGTTCCTTTTTTCGCTTCTATCTGCCATTTTGGGCCATCTACCCTAATAGGTTGTCCTTTTTTTTGCTTTTTCTTTAAAAGATTTATAATATAGGGTCCTGCTATAAAACATATTAACATAGAGGTTGCAAAAGAGGCTCCAGCTCTGAAGGTAATGTACTTAAAAATGTTAAGAAAGCTGTATTCATTAGAAAGATAAAGAGCTAAATTATAAATCATTCTGATCACCAACAATTTTTTTAACTAAAGTATTAAGCCCTACCGCATTAGACCCCTTAACTAAGAGAATATCATTTGTATTGATTATTTTTTTTAATTCTTTTTCTAGATCTGAGATATCATCAAAATGGTGTTTTTGTATAGAATTAGATAACTCTTGATTTAGTTTTTTCGTAAATTTTCCTATAGTAAAAATAATATTTAAATTAGTATTCTCTATCTCCCTTTTCATACTAAGGTGAAATTTTAGACTTTTCTCGCCTAATTCATACATGTCTCCTATTATAGCAATCTTATTTCCTTTGGAATCAATTTGATTGAAATTTTCCAAAGAAGCCTTCAGTGAAGCAGGGCTAGAGTTGTATGAGTCATCTATAATAAAGAATTTCTTAGACCACTTTTCTATACAAATTAGGTTTCCTCTTCCACTTGGTAATTTGAAGCTTTCTAATTCATGTAATAAAGAATTTAAATTTAAATTATAATATTTAGCTATCCCTAAAATACAAAGAAAATTTATGTACCAATGTTCAGCAAGGAGTGGCATCATCCACGAAATTTCTCTATCAAAGTATCTTACTTTTAACAAGTTTTTATCCTTAACTTTTATTTTTTCAAGCAACTGAATGTCAGGATTTGCGTTTTTTCCATAAGAGATTATGTTTGTAATGTTTAAACTTTCGGCTTTTTTCTTTAATTTGCAGCTGTAATTAGTATCAGAGTTATATATAAAACAACCATCCCGTTTAATGTTCTCTAACAATTCACACTTTGCATCTAATATGTTTTCTAATGTTTTTAATCCTTTTAGGTGACTATTTTCTATTGCAGTTATAATTCCTATGTCAGGAGAGACCAAACTAGATAGTTTTTTTATTTCTCCTTTTTGGTTCATACCTAATTCTAAAATACAATATTCAGTATCATCAGGAATATTTGATAGAGATAAGGGAACTCCTATATGATTATTAAAATTTCCTTTGTTTGCGTAGGTTTTTCCTACATTTTTCAGGGCAAATCTAATCATTTCTTTAGTTCCAGTTTTTCCAACACTACCAGTTATAGCTATAAAGCCAGCATTTATAGTTTTTCTAGTTTTTCTTGCTATGTTTTCCAAGGCATCTAGCACATTTTCAACTTTTATATAAGGAATACTCGGAACGAATTTTTCTGTATTACTTAGTAAAAGACAAGAAGCTCCGTTCTTATATGCTTGATTTAAAAAATCATGCCCATCATGGTTTTTACCTTTCAATGCACAGAATAATTCGCCACTTTGAAGGCTTCTTGAATCTATAGAAAATCCACTCACTTTTAGGTTTTGCTTAATTTGGCTTTTTTTGCTCGCATTTGTTATTTTTTGAAGTTTTTCAAGGTTCCAATTCATGAGCATAAATTTTCCTTTGCATTTATTGCCTCTAAGACCACTTTTTTATCATCGAAAAAATACAGTTTGCCTTTAACTTCTTGATATTGCTCATGCCCTTTGCCTGCAACTAGAAGAGTATCGAATTCTTTTAATTCTTTAATTGCTAAAAATATAGCTCTCTTTCTATCAGATACTACTATCGCTCCTTTACAATATTTTAAAATTTGATTTCTAATTTTTTCTGCATTCTCGTATCTTGGATTATCATCAGTGATATATATTTCATCTGCTAACTGTCTGGCATATATTCCCATAAGCTTTCTTTTTCCTTGATCTCTATTTCCACCGCAGCCAAATAGAACTTTCAATTTGGATGTATCTGATTGGTTTTTTCTAAGCTCTTTTAAACTTTTTTTCAGTGCTGCAGGAGTATGAGCGTAATCAATGTAAATATTTGATTGGAGCTTTTTATAATTTATTTTTTCCATTCTTCCTGGAGGTTCCTTAATATTTTCTATCAACTTCAATAACTTTTTTATTGGTAAATTATATGATCTTGCCACCGTCATTGCGCAAACTAAATTTTCTATTTGGAGTCTAGATTGCAATTTTGTTTTAAAAAAATATTTCTTCCCAAAAATAAGCATTGAAACTAAATTATGTGTGGGATAATGTTGAATCTTACTTATTGACCAATCGCTATCTTTTGAGCCATATGTGAAAAATTTTATCTTTTTTTTTTGACAAAGTTTCTCAATTCTTTTTCCATACTTACAAGAATTATTTATTATAGCTATACCATTTTCTTCAAGTATTTCTGAAAACAATCTTCTCTTTGATTTAAAGTAATCCTCCATATTTTTATGATAATCCAGATGATCTCTAGAAAGATTTGAAAATATACCTCTATTAATTTTTAATGCGTCTATTCTTTCCTGTTTTATGCCGTGGCTTGAGGCCTCTAAAGCAACATAATTTACTTTTTTGCTTTTCAAAAAATCCAAATTTTTAATTAAACTGATAGCATCTGGGGTAGTCAAACCCGTTGATATATTATTGTTATTAAATCTTATACCTAAAGTTCCAATGCTAGCTCCATTTAAATTTGCCTTTTGCCAAATTTTATTCAGATAAAAAGCAATTGACGTTTTACCGTTTGTTCCGGTAATAGCAGAAATATTTTTTGGTTGTTTTGGAAAAAATTTTTTACTTATCTTTACATAGGATAATTTAATATTTTTTGTAGTTAAAATAGTAATCTTTTTTTTCAGTATTTTCTTGGAATCTTTTTTGTGACATAAAATTACCTTTGCGCCAGCTTCTATTGCTTTATCACTAAAATTTATTCCTTTTTCTTTGAAACCTTCTACTGCAACAAATATCATGCCGTGCTTAATTCTTCTTGAGTCAGTATCAATTCCAGTAATATTGGGGTTATCTTCTATTTTTTTAACGAATGTAATATCGTTGTTTATAACTTTAGAAAGAAGCAAGATTAAAATCTCCTTTTTCTAAATTAACAATCATTTCATCATAAAAATATTTTCTTTCAATTCCTAAAAGTGGCGCAATTCTTCTAATAATTTTAGAAGTAGTTTTAGCTGCTGTTTTTCCACCTGTAGCACCATAATTTTCATTAAAATTATTTTTTAAAAATGGTTCGTCAAATAGAACTAAACATATATACTTAGGACTTTTAATAGGAAAGATAGATAAAAAAGAAGACACCAATTTTCTTTTGTCATAAACACCTTCATTTTTTTTAACTTTTTCTGCTGTTGCAGTTTTCCCGCCTATACCATATCCTTTAACGTAAGCATTTTTACCAGTACCTTTAAGTACGTTTTCTTCCATTAAGTGTAAAAGCTTCTTTTTAGTTGAGTCTGACAAAAACTGAGTATGTTTTTTATTAGTCGTTTTCTGTAATTCCAATTTCATATTTTCAAATTTAGAATTGCTAAATACTAAAGATGTTGCCTGTATTAAGTGAATAGGAGTAATTGAAATTCCATATCCAAAAGAAAGATTTGCGGTCTCAATATCTCCCCATTTTCCAGGATACATAGGTTTAGATCTTTCTATAAAGTTTATCAATGAATAATCCAACAAGCCCAAATTATTATAAAAATTTCTAAGATTGGCTCCTCCTAATTTTAAAGCAATCAAACTTGCACCTTTGTTTGAAGATTTTAAAAAGACTTCTTTAGTACTCAATACCTTATTCTGAGGATGATAATCTTTAATAGTATATCGAGAAATTTTTAGTGGTTTACTAACATCAAAACTACTGTTTAACTTTAAATCTGCATATTCAAAACCTGCTGCAAGTGAAAAAATCTTAAATGTTGAACCCATTTCATAAAGATTTAAAGTTGCTGTGTTTCTATAGCTACTTAAAGATGGGTTAATGCTTAAATTTGGATTGTAATCAGGTAGACTGACCATAGCAATTATCTCATTCGTATTAAGATCTGCTAGGATTGCTGTTGCTGTTTTGGAATTAAATGCTAAAGCATCTTTTAGCAATTCTTCTCTTATTGCGTGCTGTATTCTAAGATCCATACTTAAAGTTATATCTTCGCCAGAAGATAATTTTTCGTCATATGTCTTTTCTATACCATTTATACCTTTTAGACTATTATTTGTATGTCCTACAAAATGAGAAGTCAAATTACTATGAGGATAAAATCTTTTTACGGCAGGGAAAAATTCTAATCCTGGGATGCCTAAGCTATTAAAATATTTAGCTTTTTTAGCAGTTATGTTTCTTGCTATTACCACCTCATACTTTGACTTGTCGCTTATTTTTTTTATTACTCTATTTATGTCTAAATCTTTAATATTTTTTTTTAAAATTTCAGCTGTTTCTTCTGGATTCTTTATCAGTTTTGGATAAGCCTTTAATTTATACTTGAATATGTTTGTGGCTAATATTTTGCCGTTTCTGTCTTTAACTATACCTCTAAATATATATTCCTTTTTTTTATCTATACTGTCAGAGTTTGCTAATTTATTCTGATTTAAAATTGATAGCTCAAAAATTTTAGAAAAAATTACGATGCCAAGAATACTTAATAAAAATGAAATTAAAAACAGTCTTCTTGTAATAATGACGGCATTGAAATTCCTTTGATTTTTTTTGTGAATTATATTTTGGTTTAAAAAAAGCCTCATTTTTTATTACCTACTTTTTCTAAAATTTTTAAAAAATCGTCAAGGCTGATTAAAGATGCTTGATGATAGTCTAGGTGGGTTTTAGATAGTTTTGAAATATTTTTAGGAGAAGTTAAATAGTCCCATTCAACTTTTAAAAAGCTTAAATCATATTTCAGTTTATTTTTAAGATCTTTAGCTTCCTGAATTTTAAGTTCTATTCTTTTTGACTCATGCTTGAGTATTGTAACTACAGTTAAAGTAATTGAAAATAAAGCCGTCATAAGTATCAACTTTTTCAATTTAAATCTCCAATCTTTCTATCACTCTCATTTTCGCTGACCTTGCCTGTGGATTTCTCAAAATCTCTTCATTCTTAGGTAGATAAAAAGCTTTATTAAGTTTTTTGAATTTCGGGCTTTCCATCCTATTTTTTAAAGGAAGGTGTCTATTACTAGATTGATTAGCTTTACAAAGATTATTAAAAGTATTTTTAACTAACCTATCTTCTAAGGAATGAAAAGTGATTAAAACCAATCTTGACCCAGGACTTAGAAATTCAACAGAAGCATTTATAAAATTTTTAATTTCCTCAATTTCATTGTTAATAAAAATTCTTAAAGCTTGAAATGTTTTCGTGGCAGGGTGAATTCTATAAGGTCTTTTTTGTGGCTTAACAATTTTTATAATGTTAGCCAAATCATGCGTAGTAGATATTTTTTTCTTTTTTCTTTCTCTAACTATTTTATTTGCTATTTTTTTGCTTTTATATTCCTCTCCATATTTCCATAGTATGTTTGAAAGTTCTTTTTCATCAAAGAAATTTATTATGTAATCTGCACTAATACCCTCTTTTGACATTCTCATATCTAAAGGGCCATTATTTTTAAAAGAAAAACCTCTTTCATTATTTTCTATTTGCAGATTGGACATACCAAAATCAGCTACTATTCCTCCTGTAATATGTTTAACATTTTCTTCTTCTAAGATTTTTTTAATGTTTCCAAATTTTCCTAAAATAAATTTAAATTTTTCTGTATATTTTTTTTTTAATGATTTTGAAAATTTTTCTACGTCAGGATCTCTGTCAATTGCTAAAAGACTACAATTTTGCGCTTCTAAAATTTTCTTGGAGAATCCTCCTAACCCAAAGGTAGCATCTATATAAAGGTAATTTTTTCTGACGTTTAAGGCATCAATGGCCTCTTTTATCATAACTGGTTTGTGAGTAATAATTTTCATTATGAGTCCTATGATTTTCTATTTTTCATATGTTCTCTTGCTTTATTCTCATATTTTTCAAATGAGGATGGCTCCCATATTCTGAACCTTCTTCCCATACCTACAAATAACGCGTCATTATCTAACTGGGCCTTTTTTCTTAACAAATCAGGCAATAATACTCTTCCCTCTTTATCAAATGGCAACATAGAAGAACCAAAAATTAATGTCGCCTCATATTCATTGCCTTCTAGTAAAGGATCCTGTTTATCTAACCAGTCTTGATATCTCTCTAAATACTTTTTAGAATATCCATCTACTGAGCAATAACCATTGGTAAGCTGAGCTACTATACCAGAAAATTCTGCACCCAATAATTTTGGACGCCAAAGAGCAGGAACACTAACCCTTCCTTTTTTGTCTATTTTATTTAAAAACTTGCCAACAAAATCTGTCATACACTACCTTTTTCATATGGTACAGTATAGTGCTATCATGGGATTTTATGGTCGTCAATGACACTTTATGCAAAAATAATTTTGTTCCTTTTTTACACCCTTTTTGTTCTATTTATGTTCGAAGACAGTCTGTAAGCCGGTTTCTGTTTTTGCAGTTATCCATCTAGAACTAACATTACTGTTAGTCTCAAGCAACCTACCCAGACGCTGTTTGGAGCCTATGCGTCTCTATTTGGTCTTGCTCCCAGTGGGGTTTACCAAGCTACTTATGTTACCATAAGCACGGTGTGCTCTTACCACACCTTTTCACCCTTACCTCATAAAGTGGCGGTATATTTTCTGCGGCACTTTCCCTAGAGTCACCTCTGCCGGGTATTACCCGGCACTGTCGCTCCTGGAGACCGGACTTTCCTCTCATAATTAAAAAGAGCAACTGCTTGACTGTCTTCATAATTAGATTTTAAAAAAACTTAAAAAATGTCAAGTATTATCATGAATTTGCTGAATTCTTTGATATAAATTATCATCTATAATTCCGTTTATAATGTGAGGAAAGAATCTTCTTTGAAATGCTTCTATTATTAGCTTAAATGATAAATCATAGTTTTTATCTAATTTGCATCTGTACCCTATCTTATTTAATTTTTTTTTTATTTCTAAGATTTGATGGTTAGTATCTCCGTATTGAAAAAATATTTCCTTTCTAATTATCTTCTTTTGAAAAGGTGGAAAATAGGCCAAATTTCTTTTTGCTAAATAATCCCAACGAAATAACTCCCCCGGATCTAACTTCCTTTCTGGTGCAATGTCTGAATGTGCCAGAACATTTTTATAATTTAACTTATACTTTTTTATTATACCTTCTAACAATAAAACGAGGGAACTCATTTGAGAACGCGAGTATCCTTTATACAGGTTTCCATGTCCAGGATTATCAAGCTCTATTCCTATTGAATTCTTATTTAATCCTTTAAGCTTTTTCCATCGAGAAAGCCCGCAATGCCATGCAATATTTTTTTCTTCAACAACTTGGTAAATCATACCTCTTTTAGAAATCAACCAGTGACAGCTTACTTTTGAGCTAGGGTTTTTAAATATTTTTAATGTTTTTCTAATAGACATGACTCCTGTGTAATGTATTACAACAAAACTAATTTTTCTTTTTGTTTTATGATCGTAATTGGGTGATAAGCTCTTAATGTAAGTTTTATTTTTTATTTTTTTTGATTTCATTATAAGCTTCGTTAAAATCTTTTAGCTTTTTATTAGCAAACTCTATAAAGTCCTCAGGAAGTCCTTTTCCTTGAATTTTATCAGGATGATAATCTCTTACAACTTTTAAATACTTTTTTTTAATTACATCTAATGAGTCGCTTTCTTTAACTCCAAGCAAGTCATAACATTTTTTCAGTTTATTAAAATCGGTTGAACTTATTTTTACATCGTAAATATTTTTTATTCTTTCATATCCTTCTTGATCAATTCTAAAAATTTTAGAAATTTCAATTAGCATATTTTCTTCATTATGATGTAAAGATTTATCTGCATATGCTATTGCGAAGAGAGCATTAAGGATTTCATTTAATACTTTTTTATCCTTAAAATGGGAGCTCAATTGTATAGCATAACTTTTGTAATCATACGCATCTTCCTTCGCTGTATTGAATAATTTTGAAATTGTATCTAAGTCACTATTAGGAAATTCAAAAATCTTTTTAAATGTAGAAATTTCGTCTTGAGAAACTTTACCATCAATTTTCGATAATTTAGCCGCTAATGCTATAACTCCAGTTGCAAAAATCTGTTCTGATTCATCACTTTTTAAAAAACTTGAGGAATTATTTTCATTTTTTATTTTAGCTTTATCTACACCATGGCCAGCAGCTAATCCCAACAAAGCTCCTATTGGCCCTCCTAATGCAAATCCTGCTGTACCGCCTATTATTTTTCCCCAAATACTCATGTAAAAAATTTATTTAGAATTATTTTAAAATAATATACTAATTATATATAATATTTAAAAGCTTCAATATGAAAAAAGAATGGAAATTTATGCTAGATCAAGGTGGAACTTTCACCGATATAATAGGCATAAGACCGGATGGGAAAATAATATCAAAAAAAATTCTATCTGCACAGAATAGTCCTAAATACAATCCAATCAGCAACGGAATAAGTCAAATTTTAAATGAAGATCAGGCTTATAAAAAATTCCCCATATCTGAAATAAATATAGGAACAACTGTAGGAACTAACACTCTTCTAGAAAGGAATGGCGCCAAAATTCTTCTTTGTGTAACCAAGGGGTTCAAAGATAATTTTATAATTGGAAATCAAAAAAGGGAGAACCTCTTTTCGAGACATCATAAAAGAAAAGATCCTCTTTATTTTAAGGTTGCAGAAATTGATGAAAGAATATCTAAAACAGGTAAGGTTTTAAAGGAATTGAATTATAAAAAAATTAACATTATGCTTAAAAAAAATTATAATTTAGGCATAAAAGCTATATCAATAGTCCTGATAAATAGTTTCAAACATCCTTCTCACGAACTAAAAATTAAATCATTAGCGAAAAAAGTTGGATATAAATTTGTCTCCTGCAGTTCTGAAGTAAGCCCAACAATAAATTTTACCTTAAGAGGATATACTACTCTAGCAGACAACTATTTAAATCCTAGAATAGAAGAATTTACTAATGAAATTTCTAAAAACTTTAATAAAAGCTCAATAAATTATATGCAATCTAGTGGATTTCTTTCAAAAAAAGATAATTTTAGAGGAAAAACTTCTATATTATCAGGACCTGCAGGAGGTGTTAATGCTGGGGTGTACCTAGCAAGAAAAAATAGAACTAAGAAAGTAATAGGATTTGATATGGGTGGTACATCTACTGATGTCTGGCATTTTAATGGGGATATAGAAAAAAGACTAGAAACAAAAATATCCGGTATTTATTTAAAAACTCCGGTTCTAAATATTAACACTATTGCAGCAGGTGGAGGTTCATTAATCAAATACAAACAAAAAAGGTTTTTGGTTGGACCTGAGAGTGCTGGGTCATTTCCAGGGCCCACTTGTTATAGAAATAATGGGCCATTAACTATAACTGATTGCAATTTAATATTAGGAAGAATTGTACCGAATTTTTTCCCAAAATTTTTCGGAAAAAACAAAAATCAGCGAATATCCTTTTCTTTAGCAAAAAAAAAATTCACCAGTTTGTTAAAAGTTGTAAAGAAAGATTATCCTAGCATAAAAAATATAAATCTTTTAGCTGAAGCTTTTTTAGAAGTAGCAGTAGAAAATATGTGTTCGGCCATAAAAAGAATTACGTCCTATAAAGGTTATGATCTAAGAGAATACTCTATGTTAGTATTTGGTTCTGCATCTGGTCAGCTGGCATGCAGAGTAGCTGAAAAACTTGATATAAAAAAAATATTTTTTCATCCATTATCAGGATATTTATCTGCATATGGAGTTGGTCTTTCAAAAATTGGAGAAACTTTTGAGATAAGTTGCGAAAAGAATTTAAGCCAAAAAAGTATTAAATTAGCAATAGAGGATATTAATAAACTAATCGATAAAAAATATAATAATAGTCATAAAAATTATTCTTTAAGAATAAAGTACTTTGGTTCCAATACTTTAATAAATATTCCAATAGAAGAAATTGACGAAGTTAAAATATCAAAATCCTTTAAAAAAAAACATCTCAAAAATTTCGGTTTTTATTATGATAATAAAAAATTAGTATTAGACTCTATAGAAGCTGAGTCATCACAGCACGAAAGTTTTGATTTAAATTTAAACTTTAATAACCTTGGGATGAGCAAAAAAAAAAGGGTTAATTTTTCGTATGATCATAGATTAAAAAGTATCAATTCTAATTTTTTTAAAACCTACTCTAAATTTAATGGATTTGTTCTATTTAATGACTTTAATACCACCTTAGTAATTGAGAAAAATTGGACTATTAAAAAAAAAAAAAATGGTATATTTGAAGTTCTGAAAAGTAATAAAAATTCATACGACTTAATTTCTAATTTTTCTAAAAAAGGCCCAAGTCCTGAAAAGCTAGAAATCTTTAATAATTTATTTTTTTCAGTAGCAGAACAAATGGGTGAGGTATTAAAAAATACCGCTCAGTCTATAAATGTCAAAGAGAGAATGGACTTTAGCTGCGCCCTATTTAATTTTAATGGAGATCTAATAGCTAACGCACCGCATATTCCTATTCACTTAGGAGCTATGAGTGATACCATAAAATATTTGATTCGTAATCATAAATCAAAATTTTTAAATGGCGAAACCTTGCTTCATAATGACCCTTATAGTGGCGGCACTCATTTGCCTGATTTAACAGTTGTTAAACCTTTTTTAAATAAAAAAAAAAATAAGATTCTCTTTTTTTTAGCTAATAGAGCACATCACTCGGATGTAGGAGGTATTACACCTGGATCTATGCCAGCTTTTTCGAAAAGCATTTACGAGGAAGGAATTATTTTTAATGGATTTTCTCTATTAAGAAATGATAAAATAAATGAAAAGCAAATTATTAAAGAATTCAGAAAAACTAACTTTCCTTCTAGAGATCCTGAACAAAATCTTAATGATATTAAAGCACAAATAGCATCCTGCAATAAAGGTATCATAGAATTAGAAAAAATAATTTCCTCTTATTCCTTGGAAAATGTAAATAAATATGTTTCTTATATTAAAGATAATTGCACGGAAGTTATTTATAAAATTATAAAAAAAATTCCAATTTCTGAATTTCAATGCAGGCTCGATAATAATGCTTTAATTAAAGCAAAAATAGACTTCAATTCGAAAAATAATAAATTGACTGTGGACTTTAGTCAAAGTTCTAAGATACTAAAAAATAATTTTAACACACCAACTGCAGTTACTAAATCAGTCGTAATTTATTTTCTTAGAACTTTAATTCAAGATAACCTACCTCTTAATGAAGGTGCTTTAAAAGATATTGAGATTAGGTTTTCTGAAAACTCTATGTTAAATCCCAAGTATCCATCCCCTGTTGTAGCTGGTAATGTAGAGACCTCACAAACTTTAATAGATGTCTTAAATGGTGCCTTAGAAATTCAAGCGGCTTGCTATGGTACTATGAGTAATATTACATTTGGTGACAGAAATTTTGGTTACTACGAGACTATATGCGGTGGGGAAGGAGCATCTAAGGGAAATAATGGAACCGACTCAGTACATTGTCATATGACCAATACAAGCATAACAGACGCTGAAATATTAGAGTGGAACTATCCTGTACGTCTAATGAAATTTTGCATTAGAAAAAATAGTAAAGGGCTTGGGAAATGGAATGGAGGAAACGGTAGCTCAAGAGAAATTATGTTTTTAAAAAATCTTGATGTAACTATTTTATCTAACAGAAGAAAAGTGGCTCCATTTGGATTGAAAGGAGGTAATTATGGTAAAGTAGGAATTAATATATTAAAAGGAAAAGGTTTTTATAAAAAACTTCCTTCCTCTTGTCAATTAAAAGTAAAGCCAGGAAACTCAATAATTATTAATACTCCTGGAGGCGGGGGTTTTGGGAAGGCTAAATAAAGTTATTGCTAATAAATAATTAATATATAAAATTTACTTATGTTAATTAAAAACCTAAGGATATTTTTAAAAACCATTATTTTAATATCTTTTCTATCATTAACAAATTGTTCTACTAATAAAGATAATTCTATAGTCGATAAAACGCCGGAGGCGCAAGATCCTTGGGAAAACTTAAACAGAGGAACTTTTGCTTTTAATCAAGGTTTTGATAAATATCTTCTCTCCCCTTTAGCTAAAGGTTATAGATTTGTTTTTCCAACTGAAGTAAGAACAGGAATCAGAAACTTTTTTAGTAATCTTTCAGAACCTTGGTCATCTATTAACTCTGCGCTTCAAGGAGATTTTAAAAATTCAGGAACTACAATTGCCAGATTTATTATTAATTCAACTTTAGGAGTTTTAGGTTTATTTGACGTAGCGACTGAGGTAGGCCTGGAAAAACAGGAGGAAGATTTTGGACAAACACTTGCTGTTCATGGTGTAGGGCCTGGTCCTTATTTAATGCTACCATTTTTAGGACCAAGCACTCTTAGAGACGCTATAGGAAAAGTTACCTCTATTTATGCAGATCCAGTAACTGTAGCTTTGGAAAGAAATGATAAAGATCAATGGATATGGATAGGTTTAGCCATACAAGGGGTTGATTTTAGAGAACAGAATTTAGAAAAAATAGATAATCTTAATGCTACATCTGTTGACTTTTACGCTACATTAAGAAGTCTTTATTTAGAAAGAAGGAGCAGCATGATTAGAAATCAAAGTGTGAATGAAACTGATCCCTTTCAAGAATTTGATGTTGAATAATATATTGGAGTTATTGTTATGAATAATTTAAAGAAATTTTTGATTTTACTCTGTTTTCTTTTTTCTTACACAGTAAGTGGCCTTGACTCAGAAAAAGCTAAGTCTTTTGTTAAAGATATAGGTAATCAAGCAATAAAAATTTTAAAGATACCTGTTGATGATAAGCAAAAAAGAAAAGATGAATTACAAAATCTTCTCCAAGAAAAATTTGACATGCAATTAATATCAAAAGTCATATTGGGCAGTAAAGTTACAAAAAGTGCAACATCAGATCAGCTTTATAAGTTTTCCAAAGCCTTTGAACTACACATTGTCAAAATTTACTCCTCACAGCTTGGAACTTACAAAGGGCAAGTTTTTACTGTGAATAATACTGAAATAAAGAAAAAAGATGCTTTTGTATACTCTACCATTGAGTCTCCAGATTATCCTACTACTAATATAGTTTGGAGATTAAGAGAAAGAGAGAGTATTCCAAAGGTAATAGATATGCAGGTTGAAGGTGTCAGTCTTTTAAGAACAAAAAAGAATGATTTTGCAATGATATTAGATCAAATAGGACTAGACGGCTTGATAAATAAACTTGACCAAATGAACAAAATTTCTGATCTTAAAATTCCTGGAGAATGATAATAGATAAATGATAGTAGGTTCTCTGAAAGAATTAAATGATGGGGAAGATAGAATTGCTATTTCTCCTGAAACCTGTAAAAAACTTACAAAAAAAGGGTTTTCAGTAATTATTGAAAAAAATTCTGGAATTAATTCAAGTTTTTCAAATCAGGCATTCATAGAAGCAGGAGCTCAAATAAAAGAGGATAAATTCCAAATTATAAAAGAGTTGGATATATTGATCCAAGTATCTTATTTACCTGATATCAATTTAATAAAATCTTCCAAAGATAATTTAATTATTTTAGGAACCTTTAGCCCATACGAAAATATAAAAGAATTAGAAGAGATCACTGTAAAAAAAATTAATGTAATTTCTCTAGATTTGTTGCCAAGAATAAGTAGGGCTCAGGGTATGGACGTTTTATCATCTCAAGCAAATCTAGCTGGCTACAGAGCTGTAATATTAGCAAGCAATATATTTAAAAAAGCATTTCCTATGATGATGACAGCAGCAGGTACTATTATTCCTACTAAATGTCTCGTTTTAGGGGCAGGTGTTGCAGGTTTACAAGCTATTGCTACTGCTAAGAGATTAGGTTGTGTTGTAACAGCATTTGATGTTAGACCGGAAGTAGAAGATCAGGTAAAAAGCCTAGGCGCAAAGTTCATCAAAGTTGACGATAATGCAAATATTAATGAAGAAAGTGTTTACGCCAAAGAAATGTCTAATGAATATAAGCTGAAGCAAAAAAATCAAATACATAATGCTGCTAAAGATATGGACATAATAATCACTACGGCAATGATACCTGGAAAAAAAGCACCAATTTTAGTTGAGAAGAAAACATTAAAAGACATGAGGCTAGGAAGTGTTATTATAGATTTAGCAGGTGCCTCGGGAGGTAATACAGAAGGAGCAGAGTTTGGACAGCAGGTAGAAATAGAAAATGTTATAATTAATTCGCCTAAAAATCTTCCAAGTTTAGTATCTTTTGATGCTAGTTCTCTGTATTCTAAAAATGTATTTAATTTTATTTCGGCTTTTTCAAAAGAAAATAATTTCTTTGATATAAATTCTGAAGATGAGCTATTAAAAAATTCTATTGTAATCAAAAATGGAGAGAAGACTTTTAATTCTAGCGAGAAAAAAGATAATGCTTAATGTTGACCCATCATTAATAAATTTCATAATATTTGTTTTAGCCATCTTTGTTGGCTATTTTGTCGTGTGGGCAGTAACGCCAGCACTACATACACCTCTTATGAGTGTTACAAATGCTATCTCTGGTATTATAATAATAGGGAGCCTTACACTTCTCTGTTTAAATAGTGATTTTACAAGTATTGAATCTGAATCTTTAGATGTGTCAGTAATATTAGGCTATCTTGCAACAGTGCTGGCAAGTATTAATATTTTTGGGGGTTTTGTTGTTACTCAAAGGATGCTATCAATGTATAAGAAAAAGAGTAAATAATGCTGGACTCAAACTTATCTGCTGTATTTTATCTTGTTTCATCAGTTCTTTTTATTTTATCACTAAAAGGACTATCTTCACCTGAAAGCTCTAGAAGAGGAAATATATTTGGAATTGTAGGAATGATAGTTGCAATTACTACTGTAATTATGCAACCTAACAGCACTAATTTTACTTATTTGTTTAGTGCTATATTAATAGGAGGATTAATAGGAACTATACTTGGTTTAAAGATAAAAATGACTGCTATGCCTCAATTGGTAGCTGCCTTTCATAGTTTAGTTGGATTATCAGCAGTTTTAGTTGCAGCGGGAGCATTTATTGCACCAGAAAAATTTAATATTTTAGCTAATGAAAAGATTAAAGTAATTAGCGCAATTGAAATGTCAGTAGGACTTGTTGTGGGAGCAATTACTTTTTCAGGTTCTATAATAGCCTTTGCTAAACTTCAAGGAATAATGAGTGGAAATCCAATTATATTTAAGTTTCAGCATTTGTTAAATGCCATATTTGCGTCAATAATATTTTTACTAATTTATTTTTTTATAGTCGACCAAAAGTTAGATACATTTATTCTTTTGGCAATTCTTTCTATTTTACTAGGTATTTTGATTATCATTCCTATAGGAGGAGCGGATATGCCTGTTGTAGTTTCAATGTTAAATTCTTACTCTGGCTGGGCCGCCGCTGGCATAGGCTTTACTCTAGAAAATATATCTTTAATTATAGTCGGAGCACTAGTTGGAAGCTCTGGAGCAATACTCTCATATATAATGTGTAAAGCCATGAATAGATCTTTTGTTAGTGTAATAC
>MDTC01059656.1_pt1 | contig 16380 bp, 16 predicted proteins | sample 811181 | NCBI WGS metagenome assembly MDTC01 (sample SAMN05326644, study PRJNA326480) | marine metagenome | isolation source: seawater | place: Pacific Ocean: North | collected 2011
CGGGCAACACGTCCAGCCGAACGGCGGGCAACACGTCCAGCCGAACGGCGGGCAACACGTCCAGCAGAGCGGCGGGCCGAGCGGCGGGTCGAACGGCGGGCAGAGCGTCTGGTTGAGCGGCGGGTACTTGATCTTCTATTTGTTCTTCTAGCGGGCATTATTTTATAATATAGTATAGATTTTTTTTTATCAATATTTAAAAAAAAGATAAATCTGTGTCAATGGTTACTTTATTATTCTTTGAACGTAAAATGCTTCGAATATCATCCTTTGATATATTCCCATATTTGATTAGAAATAGTGCAGAGATTAAAGGTGAAATTGTTACTCCATCATAACAATAAATTAAAATATTATGTTCTTCCATATTTTCAAAAATATATGTTAATATTTTATCCTTATTATTTTTTAATAAACGTAAGTCCTTTTCAGGAGTTAAATTACAAGAAAGTGGTACTCTTAATTTTTTTATATTTTCTAGATCTAAAAAATCATAATCAACAGTACAATTAATTAATATACTTATTAAATTATCTTTAATAAATGGAATATTAAAGGAGTCATTAATATCGCCAATCCATAATCCCGATAATATTTCGGTGGGCATTTTTAAATTTGATTATTATTTAAAAACAAAAAAAGAAACACTTCCTTGATATGGATCTTAATAATCATTTTGAATATTTAAATACAATAGAGAAAAATGAAAAAGAAGAAACAAAGGTAGAGGAGAATAAAAAATGTTGTGAATTGAAAGAAAATTATCAAATGAATAATGATGTTATAGTATGTAAAGAGTGTTCAAATATAATTACAAATATAAGTACGAATCCTGAATGGAGGTTCTATGGAACAAAGGATTCTAAGCAAGGGGATCCAACACGTTGTGGGATGCCAGTAAATACATTGTTACCTGAATCTTCTGTTGGCTCTACTGTTTCCTTTAGTTCAAACTCGGCAAGTATGCATCAAATTAGAAAATATCAGCAGTGGAGTGGGATGCCTTATAAAGAAAGGAGTTTATACAAAGTTTTCTTAGAAATTCAAACAATATGTTCTAAAAATAATATCCCTTTAAAGATTGTAAATGAAGCAAAATCAATCTATACTATTATCTCCGAAACAAAGATTTCACGGGGATCCAATAGAATTGGTATTATTGCTGCTTGCGTATATTTTGCTTGTAAAGAATGTAGTGTTCCTAGGAGTCCAAAAGAGATTGCAAAGATGTTTAATATTACAATAAATATTATGACAAAAGGAGTGAAAAAGTGTCAAGAAATCATTTATATGAATAAGAATAATAAATCTAGATTATCAACAAAGGAATCAATCAAACCATCTGATTTTATTGATCGTTTTTGTAATAAGTTACATATCTCTGAAGAAGATAGTCAACTATTATTGAAAATATGTGATATTTCTATTAAACATAATATAATATCAGAAAATACACCTCCATCAATTGCATCGGGATGTATCTATTATTTTATAAAAAAAAAAGAACTTAAGTATTACTAAAAAAGATATATCCGATATTTGTATAATATCAGAGGTAACTATTAATAAGTGTTCAAAGAATATTGAATTAAATGATCATCTATTTAATGAAGTATTTGATGGTGGCATAAGTAATTGCAATGACAATCCCCTTTAAGAAAATAGATAGAGTTGTAGATTCATTTGTCTCTATATTATATAATAATGATACTGATTTAAACTTTAAGAAACTTGAAAATGATTCAATATTAAAAACGATTGAAAGAATTAAAACAATTATAACATCGACTGATTGAATTAATTTTGCTTTTACATACTCAATCATTGAAGTGGGTTCCTTATTACCTTCATTCATTTGGGAATACATATCCATCATTTGTTGTTGTTGTAATTTTTGTTGCATCTGTTGTTTTTGGAGTTGTTGTTGAATATGATTTTGTCTCATTTGTTGTTGTTGTTGTTGTTGATATGCCCTTTGTTTTAATAATTCTTCTCTTTCTTCTTCGGTGATCTGGGGTAATTTATGTTGTGTTTGACCACTATCATTTTCATTTCCATTTAGATCTTTTATAATTGAATCAACCATCGATGCTTCTTCATTACTTAGATTTCGTTTTTCATCTAATAGATCATTAATACGACTACCTTCATTATTCATTTATGTTTTATTATAATAATTTTTCAATATATAAACGTAGTTCTATACTTGAATAATATTAATTGTATTCAGGCATTTTTCAGAAATAAAGTTTCCAATAATAATTCCTAAAATGATTGACATTATTAATTTAAAATAGTGATCCATTCGTTATTATTATTAATATTTTTTTCTTTATTTTACGATAATAATTGAATTATCATCTTTGATATAATTGTAGGCGATTGTGAGAGATATAACAACCAATATTATCTTTGAATCAAACATATATATATATATATAATTACATATTATTTTTTATAATAGGAAGTAGGTATCCCTTTAGGAATACAATCTTCAGGATTATAATCTAATGAATACATATCTTTATTTCCTTTATATCCTCTATGAGTAAATGTATGAGGTTGTTTTACTAATTCATTATTTATAGTTTGATAATTAATTATATTATTTCCATCACTTTCACATTTATTTTGTAAATAGTCCGTAAAATATTCTACATTACAATTATTTAAAATAAAATAAATTAATAAGAGTAAAAGTATTCCATAGATTCCCATTAATAAATATTAGATAATAAATGAATGGTTGTTCTGATATGGAACTAATTATGGAAATGTATGATGGAGCGGATACAAACTTACATAATGATACAATTGAAAGTGAACAACCTCCATCATATTATGAAGGTAAGGCATTACATATATTAAAACAATTAAAAGACGAAACGAATTATTTTCATTTTTTAAATACAATCATTAATGATTATTCTAAATTATCAGTAGAACACAAAGATCAAATAAAGAAAAAAATGAATATTGAACCAAAAGTAGTTATAAAAGAAAAAGTTATTTATGAAAAGAAGAAGAAAAAAAATCTAAAACCAAAACTAAATAATTACTAATTATCTTCCTCATCCGAAAGGAGCATAAAATCTTCTAGTGGTATAACTTTTGTTTTAACTCTCTTCCCTTTTTTAGTAATCTTATCCTTTAATTGTTGGATATTTTCTGGATTATTTTTATAGAATAGTAGATCATTATAGAAATGTAAAATATGTTCAATATTATCAATCCACCATTGGTGGTTTCTATGGACTAACGTACATTCATACCTTGAAATCTTCCACCATTTAACTTCAATAATAGTACTATTATTTGATTCTAATATTGAACTATTTTCATAGATCCATAGATTATATTCTTCATCAGTTAATCCTAATTTTGCATATAGATAGCTTAATTTAAGTTCGTCTTTTTTGCAATACGTTATAGTAACACCTTTCGGGAAATTTAGATTTGTTCTTCCTGGAATAATTTTATCATCATTGACGAATATATCTTTTTGATAGTCTTCATAACTATCATAATCTTCAATTTTTACCTGAAAGAAATCACACTCATCAAGATCACATACTTCTAATTGACCCTGAACTTGCATTAAATAATGAGGCGGGACAGTTTTTGTAAACTTTCTTTTCGGAGGACATTTAATTTCCACCATACGTGCAATATATTCTTTATTACCTGTATCATCGCATATACCATCTGGTGAAGCACCAAATGCATTAAACTCGGGATGTGGAATTAACCCAAAGTCTAATACCTTTACATTATATAGTTCTTCATAGAATGCAATTGCTATATCTTCATATTTAACACCCCATTCTGTAATAGGGTTTGATTCGTATGGTTTATCTTCTATTTTTGATAATATTAATTCATCCCGCGTTGTAAAATGGCATTTATCTAATGCTGAAGCAAGTGCACTTGCTGTTAGTTTTTCTTTCCTCATTTCATACCATTCTTTACTTCTCTGTTCAGGTAGTTCTAATTGTTTTAGAGTTTGTAATTTTTCTCTTCTTCTTTGAAAAATAGTTTCTTTCTCTTTTATTTCATTATATAGAAACGTTGCTAATTTTTGAATAACATATTTTTCATTTTCATTCAGTTCATCATATATAGTATATAATTGTTCAATGATTTCTTGTATCGTAAAATCAATATTATTTATAATATATTCTCTAATATCTTCTTGCCTTACTTTCATTAATTTAAAATTGAAGTATATATTCAATATACTTTCAATTTTTAAATATTAAAATTTGATTTTTAAATATTTTATGTATCAATAAATACGAATCTTATTGATAAATGATGTATCAGACAGATCCAGGTGAAAATAGTAAACCCAATACTAATGAACCAATTACTTGTATCCATTGTAAGAGTGTAATTGAAGGGAAACCTTGGATTACAGTGTGTTTTCAAGAAGATGATTATACGGTTCATGCTTGTAAATATCTATGTTCAAAAAATCTCCAATATCATATTGGGAAAGGATATTTTAAACATGTCGTAAATAAGGAAGATTTTCAAGAACCGCGCCCGCTTTTATCAAACAAGGTAAAGGGTGATATTACCGCAAACTTTGGAATCCAAGAGATTAAAGATGAAATAAGTTATGAAGAAAAACGTATGGAAATGGTTGAAGATGAATATGAGTATGGGTATGGTTATTCTTCTGAGGATAGTGAAGGGTAATATTTAAAAAAATTTTATATATATTATAATATGAAAAAAATTTCGGGGGATGAATGTTTTACTACATTAGATAATGATGGTTTTTTGTTATACTATTTTTCTGCTTCATGGTGTAAGCCGTGTCAGTCTATTTTAAATGATATTATTAATTTATCAAATATTTATACTGGTAAAGTCCGTTTTTTTAAAGTAGATATTGATGATGATGACAATAATGAAATATGTGAAAAGTGTGGAATAGTATCAGTTCCTTCTTTTTTATTATTCAAAGATAGAGAATATATTAATCGTATTGTAGGAGCGAATATTGAAACTATAATCCAATTTATTAATAAGAATTGTAATATTATCGTTGGAAAGAATAATTTAAACAAAGAATAATTTAAAGATAAATTAAGTATATAAACAAATAGGATGGAACAAGAAAAATTATCATTTGATAAACTTAACTTAAAAGATAAATTACTCCGAGGAGTATATTCTTATGGATTTGAGAATCCGTCAATTATTCAAGATAAATCTATACCAGTTATAGCGAAGGGGGGTGATTTAATTGCACAGGCTCAATCTGGGACTGGTAAGACTGGGGCATTTGTCATGGGTTCACTTCAGAGATTAAATGAAGAAGAAAAGACTACACAAATAATTATTATCAATCCAACGCATGAATTAGCTAGACAAACAACAGAAGTTGTAAAAGAGATGGGTAAGTATATGGATATAACATATCAAGAAGTTATAGGAGGTACAGATGTATCAGAGTGTCGTGGGAAATTGGATAAATCTCCTCATATTATTATTGGTACTCCTGGAAGAATACTAGATATGATACAAAAGAAATATCTATTTACTGATAAAGTAAAGACGCTTATTTTTGATGAGGCGGATGAGATATTATCTTTTGGATTCAAAGAGACGATTTATCATATTGTAAGGAGTATGCCAGATAATACACAAATATGTTTATTTAGTGCTACTATTCCCGATGATGTACTACAATTGACGGATAGTTTCATGAGGGACCCTGAATCAATTTTAGTAAAGAAGGAGGCACTTACTTTGGAAGGTATTACACAGTTCTATATTAATATAAAAGTGAGTGATTGGAAGTATGATATATTAAAGGATTTATATGATACAATTAGTATTTCTCAATGCATTATTTATTTTAATTCAAAGAATAAGTTAATCGATATTCATCGTCAATTAACGAACGAAAATTTCCCTGTATCGTGTATATATGGTGATTTAACCTCTATTGAAAGAAAAACTGTTATGAATGATTTCAAAGCGGGTAATACACGGATTCTTTTATCGACGGATCTACTTTCGCGAGGTATTGATGTTCAACAATTATCTTTAGTAATTAATTTTGATATTCCTAAATCAAAAGAAACATATATTCATCGTATTGGGAGAAGTGGTCGTTATGGAAGAAAGGGTGTTGCAATTAACTTTGTAACTGATAGAGATCTTCAACAATTAAAGGATATTGAAACGTTTTATGATACAGAAATAAAAGAGATGCCAGCAAATATTAGTGATTTTATAAGTGTATAAAATAAATAATTTTAGTATTTAAAAAGTGTGCGTATATATGAAAATAATAATATTTTAGTTAGATTAAATGGTTGATATAAATAATTTAAATATAAATTTTGATGATGATGAGAATAAGATAAATGTACAAGATAACATTTTGAGTAGTCAATCAAATATAGAAGTAAGTAATGGGGATCTTTATGGTGTTGAATTATTGGCAAATCAAAATAATTCAGGAAAAAGTGGGGGGGATGTAAAGGATACTGATTATTCAAGCGGTGAAGAAAGTTCCAAAAAGAAAGAAGACTATGATTTTTTTAAGGATAAACAGGAAAGGGAAGGGGGGACTGAACCTGATATTCAAACAAAAAAAGTCCCTTTAGATGATCCGATTGTTAATTCTCCAAAAGCAACGGATGATGGTGGATTTAGGGCAATCCACTCAATGAATTCACAAGATATTAAAAATGAAAAGATTGATCTAATCTATAAGTTTAAGAAACTTGAAAATCAAGGGATAAGGACTACAATGAACTATAATATGAGTTCACATTTAGAGGATATGAGAAATGAATATATTAAGTTAAAACGTCAGAGAGAAGTAGATAATTCTGTTAAGTTTCAAAGGAAGGTTATGATGGCGGCAATAACAGGAGTAGAATATCTAAATAATAAGTTTGATCCCTTTGATATAAAACTTGATGGTTGGTCTGAATCCGTAAATGAAAGTATTAATGATTATGATGAAATATTCGAAGAATTATCCGAAAAATATAGTGGAGGTTCTGAAATGGCACCTGAAATTAAATTACTTATGATGTTAGGTGGAAGTGCTTTTATGTTCCACTTAACAAATACAATGTTTAAATCATCTATACCTGGTATGGATGATATCTTAAAACAGAATCCCGAATTAATGAGTCAATTTGCAAAGGCAGCAGTAGGGAGTATAGGGAAGAAACCCGAAGAAGAATATTCTCCTCCTCCAATGAAAAATACACAAGTGGAAGTAAATCAACAACAGCCTTCTAGTCGTGAAGAAATGACAGGTCCAAGTGGATTAGATGAAATTATTAACCAAATGAATCTTCAACCTGAAGATATCCCTGATTTAGACAATGTTTCTTTAATGAGTGGAGATACTGATAGAAGAAGTATTTCTTCAGGAATTACATTAAATATATAAGATTTATATATACACCCCTAAATTATTAAAGTTTGTATAGGTTTTGACTATTTCCCCTTCATCTTCGTCTTCTTTTTCTTCTTCTTCATTGATAATTTCAGAAATAATTAAAGATGCAATGATTGTTAATATGATTGCAGGAATAATGTCTCGTGTCGCCATAAAAAAGGCACAAAAAATAAATAACCTTCTAAAATACTTTGTATTTATTCTTTCTTTTTGTTTTTCTGATAGTTCGCCAATGATAAAACGCCCTCCTATAGTTAACATTATCATTGCTAAACCAATAAAATATTTATTTGTATTTATAGTATCTACTTTGAAGTTTATCATTTAATATATATTTATAAAAAAAAAATATATAATATTATAAATGGTTGTCAATGGTTGCCTTTTAGAAGATGCATATGGGGTGGTGGATATTAAAAAACCAAAGAAAAAGAAACATAGAAGAAAGGACGAGTTTATTGAAATTGATCGTCAGTTTATGAATAGCTCAGATACAATTCAAGGCAATACTACGAATGATAGTTATTATACATATAAACCACCCAAAAATGAAGGAAGTGGGGGGGTTATTAAACAACAAACATCAGAGGAACTACATCACCCCTTAGAAGAACTACAAAAAAGTCCTGAAGAATTACAACAACCTCCGCCAGTTGAAAACCCACCTCCACCATCGAATGATTCTGATAGAGTCCATCAATTAAATAAAGATTACCAAGATTTTATTCAATTCCAAAAAAATCGTTATGAAAAAATACATACAGGAAATATTACTGAAGGATTTTCAAATATAAATGATAATTTTAATGATGTATTATTATTTGGACTCTTAGGGATATTCTTTTTAATATTTACCGATTATATCTATAAACTTGGAAAACGATCGTATTAAAGTAATGTTTTTGTTTTACTTTCTATCATAGAGAGATCTACTTCATTAATGAAGTTTCCACTTGGTTTATATTCATCAATTAGTTTATATTCTTTTTTCGGTGATTTTTGTTTTTTTTGCTTTACTCCTTTTTTAATTGTAGAAATATCCCAATTAATAAATAACCAATTTGGATCTATATATAAGATCTGAAATCCATCTCTTTTTAATGAATTAATAACATAATTTTTTAAGTCTCCCACATTATATAATGGTACTCCAATAATAAATTCAGGAATATGAAAAAAACAATATGTTTTTTCTAATTTCGCATTATATTTAATACGATTATGGATTTTTGTAAGGATTTCATCAAATTTTTTTAATCGTATATTATTCTTTTGATGAATTGTTTCATATAAACCATTGATATTTAAAGAACTCATAATAATTAAAATATATAAAAAAAATATAAAAATTTTATGGAAAATATCGACACATTATTATTTTCAGGGGGGGGGTTAAAATGTATTTCTATATTAGGTTCATTAAGATATTTATTTGAAAACAACATCATAAAATATAATTTTAAGGATATCAAGGATATTTTCTATATCTCTGGTTCTTCTATATTTACATTACCATTATTAATAGGTTTTTCAATTGATGCAACAATAGAAATATTTAAAAAAATAAATTATTCATCTATTATTAATGAAGATTCTATGAGTTTAGACAATCTATTTACTAATTTTGGACTCAATGATATGGTTTCATATTGCTTCATTGTCGAAACGATCCTATCTAAAAAAAATATTAACAAAGATATTACTCTCAAAGAGTTCCATTCAATCATAAATATAAATACACACTACAAAGTAATCAATATTAGTCTAGATAAAGTAGAATACCTCAACCATATTGATCACCCTGATTTACCTTTAAAAAAAGCTATCGCAATGACGTGTTGTGTACCTTTATTATTTAGTCCCATAGAATATAATGGATCATTATATATTGATGGGGGAGCAATAGGGAATTTCCCTTATGAAAAAATAAATGTCTATAAAAATTATTTAGGAATTGATATCATTAGTACAAGGATTTCATTATCCGAACAAGAATATGAAGAATGTTCCCCTACAAAATTAGATACTATTAAGGACTACCTAATATATTTATATGATGTTTATGGTTCAGTGTATTATGATAATCCATCAATAAGACATATTAAATTATTAATTTGTGGTGGTTCAGGAATGGATTTTAAATCGCAGGAAAAAAACTTAGACGAACTATCAGCCTTAGGTTATGAAAAAACAGAAAAACATATTAATTTATTTCCCTTAAAAAAAACCTAACATACTACATGAATAAAATAGATACATTATTATTTTCAGGTGGAGGTATAAAATGTATTTCTTTATTAGGTTCCCTAAAATCATTAATTACACAGGAAATACTAAACGAAGGATTTAAAGGAATATCGACAATCTATTATGTATCGGGTTCTTCTATATTCACATTCCCTATACTAATTGGTCTTTCTATTGATGCAACAATAGAAATCTTTAAAAATATAGATTATTCAAAAATGAATATAATGAACTCATTAAGTCTAGATTCATTATTTTCTAATTATGGATTTCAATCTGTAGAGGAATATTACTTTATTATAGAAATCATCCTTAAAAAAAAGGCCTCTCCATCGATTTAACTTTAGAGGACCTCTACAAAATAAATAAGATAAATATCTATTTTAAAGTAATTAATGTCACAAAAAATAAAATAGAATATATTAATCATAAGAATTTCCCCCATTTAACCCTTAAAAAAGTTATCTCAATGACATCTTGCATCCCTATATTATTTAACCCTGTGGAACATAATGGATCCCTTTATGTTGATGGTGGTTTAATTAGTAGTTTCCCCTATGAAAAGTTTAAAAAAAAAAACAATGTTAGGCTTGAATGTCATTACAAATAATATCCACGATTGTAATAGTGGAAAAGATAATTCCTTCGGTGATTTTGGAGGTTATTTAGAATATATTTTAAATCTCTATGGACAAAATGTTATTGACCTTAAAGATAAATATCATATAAAAATATTAATTGAAAAATCATCGTCGGGCTTTGACTTTGATGCTTATAAGAATGAATTAGAATTATTAGTAAAAACAGGTTATGATATTACTCATAAATATATTAACACTGTAGAACATAGTCATTCAAATCATCATTCGATGAAAGATTGAATAAATAATGGGAACAGGGTGAATTAATCTTCTGATAAATAACACTCCAACCCTTATCGCTCGTCTCTATATATCTACCACCACTAAACAGTAATAACTTAGTAGTATTCCACCTTGATGGATCAGAAGATAAACTTTCATTATTACGAAGTACCCCTAGAGATCTACATTGTTTCATTTCTTTGAATAATTGATTAATTAATTCCCGTTTCTTTTCAGTAATTAGGTTTCTTTTTTTTTCCTTAAACACTTTACGTCTTTTACGATTAATATCTTTCCTATCCCCTATTTCAGTATACGTATTGTTCTCCTTCTGAATTAGATCTCCATACCTTTTCGTAAGTACTCCAATATCATCATCCGTTAATCCACGGTAATAATATTTTTTTTGATTCATTTTTTCAGTAATATAATTATTATATTCAACTGCATTAAGACCTTCTTTGAATAATTCATTTTGGAGTAAGAATAGTTTATTGAATGGTTTATTTTCAGGCTTCTTATTTTGAACATGTGTCTTCCGCGATAGTTTACCTTCCTTTATCTTATTAACACGGGTCCTCCCAACCTGTTTATTATTATGATACATATTGATTACTTATTATAAAGTATGTAAGATATCTTTATATTATTTAAATTATTACTGGAGACCTTTATTATTATTTATAGTAACATCTATAATCACCAGAGCCATATACCCCATTTGGCCTCCGACCATAAAGGTCACAAAATTCACCATCATCACTATCCCATTGATATGCTACACACCCAGATTTCCTGTTACAAGCATCACGACACTTTCCGTTCATCCGTTGGCCGTAGTCGCCGGGGACGGCATTAACCTTTATCGCGTTCCCCACCCCTTTACATTTCCCGTTCCCTTTCTTCGTGTATGATGAAGCGGCGGCTGCTGCTGCCTCTCTTGCGCGTCTGGCGTCGGCGGCTCGTCTCATCGCAGCGAACCGATCCGCCTCCCGCGCCGCCTGAGCTGCTGCAGCCTCTCCAGCCTTAGCCTCTTCCAGCTTAGTATTAAGATCATTCTGTAAAGTCATTAAAGGTTCGTGATCAGCTGCAGCAATATCACCTTCTGATTTATAGTGACATCTATAATCCGTAGAGCCAGTAATACCCGAAGGCTTACTACTAAAAAGGGAACAATACTCTCCATCATCACTATCCCATTGATATGCTATACAATTAGAGTTCCTACTACAAGCATCACTACACATTCTATCCATCGCATTGCCGTGGTCCCCTGATACGACATTTCTCTGAAGGAGATTCGCTCCACTGCATTTTCCATTCCCCTCTTTTATCCAAGAGTCTGAAAATATATTCAATCCAAACAATGCCTTCGCCTTGGCATCTTGCCAGTCGGGACTACTTTGATTCAAGGCAGCATTCGCATTATTCAAAGCTCCCCTGGCCTGATTCTGAGCCTGCGTCCGAGCCTGAATCGCAGCTTCATTCTGAGATCGAGCATTATTCCTCATATTATTAAGATCACTTGTTAGGGATTCAATCCTCTCGGCCGTATCCACTGGTATCATCCGGATATTAATCCGCGTTGACAACTCATCCAACCCATCAAGTGCCTTATCTATAGCTTGCTCCCACCTTCCAGATTGAAAATGAGTTTGAGCTTCACTAAGATATTGTTCAGCTCTTGTGGCTGCGGAAGCCGCAGCCTGGGCGCGGGCCTGAGCCGCAGCCGCGGAGCGACGGGCCGCATCCGCAGCCGCAGCTGCCGCAGCAGCCGCAATAGCAGCTTCATTCTGAGATTGAGCATTATTCTTCATATTATTAAGATCACTTCTTAGGGATTCAATCCTCTCGGCCGTATCCACTGGTATAGTCTGGATATTAATCCGCGTTGACAACTCATCCAATCCTTCAGTAGCCTTATCTATAGCTTGCTCCCACCTTCCAGATTGAAAATGAGTTTGAGCTTCATTAAGATGTCCTTCAGCTCTTGTGGCTGCGTCAGCCGCAGCCTGGGCACGGGCCTGAGCCTCAGCAGCAGCCCGGGCTGCTTCTGCTGCCTCCCTCTCCTCCCTTTCAACTAACGCATCACATTTCATCTCTTCACAGCTTCCACCGTCATCCTCCCACGTATATACAGGGCCCTGCGCACTACTTGTTTTTCTGTAACATTTCCAATCACTCCTATATCTAGTCGGTGCCGACGGCATATTACTAAAAAGAGAACAAAACTCTCCATCATCGCCATCATATTGATATCCCTGACATCCCCCGTTTCTCTCACAAGCACTCCTACAAAGTTCATTCATTCTACGACCATGATCTCCGGGAACAGCATTTGAATTAATTACTCTGCCGCCACCACTACATTTCCCATTATCCGATAATTTATCGTACACAGTAGAGGAACCGGGAAAAAAATCAACATTGTTCGGGGAACCGTATTCCGGAGTATTCTTGATAACTTCATCACACGGTAATCCCCCGTGATTTTCACGGCTTATCATGGTAGCACCCCTTTTTAAACCAGATTCTTCTCCATCACAGCGCGTGTCACAGTTATCCGTTTCTTGAACCCTACAGTCCACATTGTTACAAGGTACATTACATATTTTTTTAATCTTCCCTCGTCCGCCGCTATCCGGAGGCGAAATGTGTCGTGAGACGTTCTGTGCCTCACCCCCAGCCATAGCGATTGCCACATCTTCGCAGTCCTCAGGCTCGTCCCCAGTAGAATCTCCCTGACCAGGAGCTACGTCTATAAAAGCATACTGTAACCCTGGAACTTGGTCTTGGCCTCCTTGGCAGGCAGAAGCCATATTTGTACTACTATTACATCCTGTCCAATTACGAATACTTACTAAACATTCCCTATTACAATTTGTCTCGTTACAATATCCTGATTTCTTAAAACACATTACATCAGCCCCACGATTGTCGGAACCTGTAATTCTACTAGTATAGTTTTTACAATCCATCTCATCTTCAGTATCAACTGAAAAACCAGTACAGTTTTTATTTTCATTACATCTAAGTCTACATTTATTTACATAATCATCATCTCCAGAAGATGAAATATTATTAATACTAGTTACACCCCCATCCCCCACTATACATACACCCCCCCCTACAGTATTATAATTACATGGTTTACAATCATCAGATTCCGATACCCTACAATTATGTGTAGTCCAATCGCACTTACCACTATCAATACTACCCTCCCAATCCGCAGTAGAAGTAATTTCAGCCCCGTCAATATCAAAATTAGTGAAGGAGGTGGGTAGGGTTCCACTCATCTCGTGAGCCGCCGCCACATCCATACATTTAATACCTCCATCATTAGACGTAACAGTACGTGTCCATTTTAATACTTTTTTATTATTATCACCATTACAAGGATTCGTACATTTTTCTAGTTCCAGACTTCCCACACAATCCCGATTTTCACATATTCTCTCCACCCCATCATCACCACCCTCACAATCGTGAGTACTACCTGTCTCTGCTGGACAAGGATTCCCTGAAGTAAGAGCTTTCTCCTGTCCACCTATACTAACCTCATTCCAATTACTAAAAGAATTTGAACTATACCCTTTTTTACTTTCGTTGGTTATAGTATAATCTTTTCTCCAACTTACTCCAGGATAATTTTCGGCCTGACCCGTGGGCGGATTCACACAATTGTTTACTTCGTCGAGCTCGGTAGCATTCTTTAATTCACAGCGACTATAATTTCCTTCACAATCTTGAGGGGGGGGCCATGAATCTGGATTTGTATTACACAAAAAGGGATTTAAACTATCCATGCAGTCAGACCAGTCAGTACCGGCCCCTGTAGGGAAACGACGGTTACATTCTTGTATAGCTTCATCATTGTCAATTCCATTACACTGTTCGATAATATCTTGATCGCAATTTGGGGTACTATCATCACAAGGCACCTGTTCGTTGGATGAACACTGGATTCCTTCTTCTTCTTCCCAAATCCTTAAGAATTCTGAAGGAGGTTCGTCACCACTTACGACATCTCCTAAAGTATTGGTCGCTCTATAAAAATTATCCCGGTCCTCCTTTCTGTAACCATTATAAGGATCTTTTGTAGTAGTCCAAATCTTTTCCCTATTTCCTTCTACACCTGTAAGCTTACAAGGTACGTCACAATTACCAAAACTAGTAGATTCACCACAATCACCCTTCACCCACCATTCACTATTCGGGTCTTCATTAGTATGAGCGTATGCGTCTTGAAGTTCCATCGAACACTCGCCTCCGTCCGTAAAAGTGCAATCATATTGTTCAGTATTCTCCCGTGAAGGTTCTCCGATATCGACATTTTTACACAGGTCGGTGTCAGCAGGTGTATCCAGCACCCATCTACCGAGGTCGCCCGATTCAGGGCCAGGATCCTCCCATATCCATCCTTGTGTTGGCGTACAGGGGGGTGTACCACTACCATTCTCTGTCCTACATGTATAAGTTATATCTCTTTTAGCTGGAGTTCCGTCAATATTACAAGGGGCATTACAATAACCATACTCAGCAACCTCAACACATTTTACCGCCTCTTCCTGTTCTTGTGAAGCGATCCACTCCACATTACCGGTGCTGGCGTAAACTGGTGGTTGGGGACATTGATCGGTATTTCCACATTCCTTGTATAAATATAATCTATTCTCCTCAGCCGACGACACGGACTCGTCCGGGGTCCTCAAGATCTCGCCATCATCTAACTCATTTTCACCACATGAGCCCAGGGTAGGTCGCCAAACATAATTACTTCCTTCAGTACTATCCTCTAGTTCTAGTTGGTAACCGTTATTACTAATATTCGTTATTTCTTTATACCCAGATATTTCTCCTATGGTCCCACAAACTGTACTACACCTCGCCCCTGCATCGACTACAAAATTACTTAATGCACAATCATGTTTTTGCCAAGTAAAATTATCTTCCCAATTATTTCCACCATCCGCGAGGGCTACCGCGTCTCCCCACCCACGCCGCCCTCTGTCCATATAATTAATAATAGAGTCCATGTCTATAAGGTTGGGCTGCTGGGACTCTGGCGGCAGGCCCGGGTCTATTTCGGGGCAATCGTTAAGATCTTGTCCTTGACAACCTTCATTAATCTCAACACGGTAAGAGGACGTATAATCTTCAGCATTACATTCTTTAACACCAACACCTGGTTTCCACATTTCATTCCCCTCTATTTTTTTGAATATTTTATCTACTTCAAAGGGAGGTGTTCCGTCCCCCCTACAAGGCTGACTACATATATTTTTAAAAGGATGGTCATTAATTTCTTCTTCCATACATGTAAGTGATGAGGAAATATTTAATCTATTCTGATCTAAACAATTTGAATTCAATCGAACCATTGTCCCTTCGTCACCAATATTACAGTTACCGTTTTGTAATACACACTTTTTCGCGAATACATTACTTATATCAGAAATATCACCTTTTGGATCTTGACCTTCTATAAAAAAAGATCTATCGCAGTTATTTGAAATAATTTCACAAGGCCAATTACTACCATGGTTATTTTCCCGGACAAGTTCGCAAGTTTCATTATCACTATCCCATTTACAATAAGAAATATTGTTATCATCACCTTTATGGAACACCCCACCACATTCCCCCTCATTAGTCACCTCCGAACAATTAGGGATTGTTGTACTAATATATGCATCTATTAAAGAGTCTCCCCCATATATTGGACAAGCAAGTTCTGAAGGAGGACTTTGTCCCTCGAAACCCCCTAATTCAGCAGCAGCAGCAGCGTCAGCAGCAGCAGCGTCAGCAGCAGCAGCGTCAGCAGCAGCA
>MDTC01177977.1_pt1 | contig 16375 bp, 28 predicted proteins | sample 811181 | NCBI WGS metagenome assembly MDTC01 (sample SAMN05326644, study PRJNA326480) | marine metagenome | isolation source: seawater | place: Pacific Ocean: North | collected 2011
CCGTTAGGTTTCCAGGTTTGCCGTCGAGTAGGAATAGTTCTTTAAAGTGAACAATGAAATATCGGCCTTGCTTATGTAAGATGTGACAACTTTGGAATAGAGTATTATGTTCTTTCTTCGAACAAATACCTATTCGAGTAAGTGTTTCTTTTATTTTTAGAAAGTCGTCTGGCTCTTCTAACGAGATCTCTAACATCTGCGTAGGATCCCACTTGGCTAATTCTTGTTCAATCATTGGTCTAATATTACGAATACATGGTTAAAGTATTATTTATAATATTAGACATTTTCGTTTATACTGTGCCTCCTTTGTTTAAGCGTTTACGTAAAGTATTAATATCATTTTGGCTAAACATCGAATAGACTTGTTCAGCCTTTTCTTTTGAATAGTTATATGTTTCTTGTATAGTTTGTAAGTTAGCAGGATCTTTCATCTTCTTTGCCCACTTTGAAAAGCGTTTACGTGGCCTAATTGCAGAGAATAGGAAATCATATTGCATCTTTGCTGGTAGTTGATGACGCATATTCATTTCGTTCGTAAGTAATACTGTATCTTTAAATTGTGATAGCCCTCGATTAATTATGAATGGTACGTATTGTTTAGATGGAGTGTCAGGACTAACCATCTCTTCGCCTTCATAAGCTTTACAATCTTTTAATAGATCAGGCTTATGTTCATTAATACTTTTAATGAAATCAAATGGTGATAATTTTTTATCCATATTATGGACGACCGAACCTTGAAAAATCTCCCATACCATCATAGTCAGAATCAGGAAGTTTTCCATCTTTGTTTTTTGGTATTGCGTGTTTAGTTGAATACCTTTTTTGTAGAGGTTTACTAAACATATATCTTAGAATACTTTTAATGCTTTTCATATTATTTCCACTGTGATGATGCCATGATTTCAGTTAAGCAAGCAACAATATTTAATTCTCGATCGCTTACAAATGCTGCCTTGTATTGATAGTCTGCGAGAATAAGAATGATAGAAGGAATCGATTGGCCTTCAGCATAATCGTATAAGCTATCATAGATCTTACGGAATATGACAGCTGAATCAACATCAGAGTTGTTTGTTACCCAACTGCGCATGCTCTTGAAGTCTTTACCTTTTAGATACGATATAAGCTGAGCTACGCTTTGGTCCGACATATCTATTAGAATATCAGGAGTAATCTCGCCTGAGGCAGAGTATCGTTGACACTCATTAAGAACTCTACGCCAGTCAGGAGCATAGCGCATAATCAGATCAGCAAGCACTTTGTTATTATACTTGATACCTTGCTTATCGAGAATATCTTGCAGCCTAACCATAAAGTCTCGTGCTAAGGTTGCCAGCTGCTTCTTATTCGTATTGAACTCAATCACTGAACAACGAGAATGAAGTGGTTCAATGATACGATTCTTAAAGTTACATGTAAGTATAAATCGACAATTAGAACTAAACTCCTCGATGAACCCACGTAATGCAGGTTGTGTAGACTGCGCATTCAAGTAATCAGCTTCGTCAAGAATAACAACCTTATACTTGCCACCTTGTAACGAGACAGTAGATGCAAATTGTTTAATCTTCGAACGAAGGACATCAATACCGCTTTCTTCAGAAGAGTTGATTAGAAGATATTCTAAGTCAAGCTCATTACATAATGCTCTTGCGACTGTGGTCTTTCCTAATCCAGCAGTACCAGCTAATAGCATATTATGCAATTCGCCATGTTTAACTACTTCAATAAATGTTTCCTTCAACGACTGTGGAAGAATGCATTCTTCAATAGTCTTTGGACGATACTTCTCAACCCACAGGAATTCATTTTGTTTTGTCATAATATAATTATACCCTAAGATAAGGTATTTGTAAATAAAAAGGTGAGCAGTTGTTAAGACTTACTCAGGTCTCCGCGAGTATTACTCAGCGGTTTCTTCAGCTACTTCTTCAACTACTTCTTCAGTAGCTTCTTCAGCTTCACCTTCTTCTTTAGATGGTGCGTGATGTTGCACGAATGCACTAATTCGATCACGTAGCTGGCCGACCGATGATAGTTCTTCACCGCGGAATGCTCCACGTTGAGTACAAGCATCGATGACTTGTAATGTAGCACTAAAATCAGCTAAGCTAACTTGTGGCTCATTATTTTCTGACTCCGTTGCTGGAGCTTCTTGTGTATTTGTTTCTTCACTCATATGATTTAATATATGTTATTATTATTTATTTGTTACGTAACGGATGTCTTCTCGAGAGCAATCCAATATTCAACTGAACTGTTATTTATACATTTCCAATGTGAAATTAACTTAGAACTTACAGAAACTTCATAATCGCCGCTGATAAGTTTTAGATTTGAAATAAGAAATTGAAAATCAAACGCTGCATCAACATCATAATCAGAAGCAATCTCATGTTGAAAGATATTCGAAGAGCTGCTACTCGGATCTTTTACTTGTAGGTATAGCTTAGGATCATTGGCGTTTGTAGTAATCGAAACAATAGGATGATTCAACGCTGCTCCAGCTCTGCGGATGTGATTAATAACTTCAGCTGATAGCTTAACATTCACATCTGCTTCAGGCATATTAACGCCTTTTTCTGGAGATGTGAGGATAGACTTATCAGCATATCGATACGTAAGAGATGTAAGATCTGATTTGATAGACACTGATTGATCACCAAAGACAAACTCTGGATCTTCAATAAGAGACAGCGCAGACAAGAATTCATTGAGATCATATATGCCAATGTCTTTATCAAAGGCTTCAGTTACCTCACATGATGCCATAATGTTTTTGGCTTCTGCGATTGTAGATAACTTATTGCCTTGCTCAATCACGAGGTTCGGATTGATAGCTGAAAAGTTCTTCAGCACATCTATTGTTTCTTGACTAATTTTCATAATATATATTATACTTTATTTTTGTTGTTTTGTAAATAATAATATTCAACTAAAAACATCATACAACAAATCGCATGTGCTCCGTGGTGAATACCAGTTTCATCATCATGTATTTCACCCTTCTTTAATGCCCAAAGGTGACGCTGGGCTGCAGCAAAATAACGATCATCTATATTATCAAGCTTTTTCCAATTGTGGCGTTCATACTTCTTTGCTCCAATTGTGAGTACCTTTACAGCATCTTCTAATGCATTCGGTGGAATTAAAGAATAATCAGGTTTATTATTATCAAACTTTATTCCGCCATTAGCAGATTGTTTTTTTGCAGATTTTGCTAGTGTTGCCCACTCTTTTATTTTTTCTTCTGTCATAGCAACTCTAAAGTTTTATTATAAATTATTTTATGTACCTCTTCGAGCGCAGCTCTGCGACTAACGATAGCATTCACTACCTTTTCTTCTGTTTCGTGTTTATGCTTTTGATACTGATAAGCGCAATCGCTTAAAAGCATTTTAAGTACTATATCTATTTTGTTTTCTATTTCGTCCATATTAAAATGTTCTTTGTATATCCAATACATTGAATACATATTGTACACACTTACATTGAGCTACCACATCTTCAATGGCATTGTGTGCTTTAAAGTCAATCTTGGATTTAATATCGTCTGGTATCAGTCCTGTTACAGTACGAGAGTCTTTTTCATTCCAAAACTTCCACGGCTGTTCCATATCATAGTGGCGATATAAATGACCAAGCATTGGAAAGTCGAACGAAGGCCCTTGGCACCAAATCTTACTTACACCATCGAACCATTCATTTAAAGCGAGTAAACCATCTTTGACCTCAACTCGATCGTGCTCAGAAAAAGTATCATTGCGAACTTCTTCTGATTGTGTGCCCCACCACTTAAGAGTGCCTTTATCAATTATACGACCTTTCTCCACTTGGCCAGATGTATCCAACTTTAAATAAAGTTTGTCGACTGGCTCGTCAGTATTAAAAGGATTGAACTTTGCCGCTCCTATAGTTAGAACAACAGCATCTTGGGTAGTACCCAGAGTTTCTAAATCAACCATTCCTTGCATCATAATATATTACCTACACATTCTTTAATTTTGTTCATATATATAGTATACTATATTTTGGCACAAATGTAAAGACTTATTTTTCTATTTTCTCTTTAATTATTGCTTTTCCTGCATCGCCAGTCCAATGAATAACTTTTGGTGGAGTTGTCCATTTTCTTTTAGTCTCAACGTCTCGACGGAGCCAATTATACTCATCTGGTATTTGACTAATGTAATTATCATTGTCTTTTACTATATCCCAAAGAACTTCTTGGTCACCACGATTAGTTTGACCTATGCACCTATGGGCCCATACTTCTAATAGCTTAGAATTATTTTCTACGGCAAATACACCGGTTTGCCATCTGCATCCCCAAGAATGGTATGGGTCATTAGCGCAAGCAATCTTATCGGGTTGCGTGTATTCAAATATATCTGAAATGTTTTCCATTATTTCACAATCTAAATCAATCCAACACTTCTTCACATAGTCAGCTTTAGCCAGCGCGAGTGGTTTGTAGAACCAAGTTGTAGCTTCTAGCTTAGGGAATCGAATAAATCTGTTACATCGTTTAGATGCCCACTCAGCCCAGTCTTTAGTCATACCAAAATCACAAATAACAATATCTTCTACCGAGTGATATGCTTGTATGTTCTCTAACCACCAAGGTAACATCCATTGCTGATTAGAATCTACACCTGTAACAAAACAATGGTTATCGGAGGTACTCATAAAATTCTCCACTTTCTATTTCGTTAATAGTAAATTGACAATTAGCCACCTTAGCGCTCCATGTCATTACATCTTCTTTTGTTGGCATCTTCAGATTGTCTACGTTTTCATAAGAAGTGGCCGAGATAGATGAACATACATTTGATTTATCAACTATAGCTGGTACTCCATTAACAAGTGCATCAATCGCGGTCAAACTCATATTAGTTACCAGGGCAGATGAGGTTTTTAAATCTTCACTGATTGGTTTATTCCACCACTTATTATCTGGTCTAGGCTTATTTCTAAACTCTACTGAGCGAGACGTATGTGATTTTAATTTTTTTACTGCGTTGTATGTCCACTCAGATTGACTCATATTATTTTGAAAATTACATACAGAATCTGATGAGGGCGTTATTAGAATTGGCCCGTCGTTTTGAACTTCAGCTTGTTCGTATTCTAATATTTTTTTAGCATAAGGAATGTTATCTAGTTTTAATAATTTTTTAAATCTAGTATCATCATCAGATACATCTGTTAAGTCATTATGCAAACCACCTTTACAGAATCTATAGTAAGTAGCTGTCTTTTCAAGAACTTTAGGCGTGGGATATCTGTGGATATATGTACTCAAATAGCCACAATCAACTATCCACCATTCTTCTCCTCTTTCTTTACATTTTTCAATCTCTGGTTGATTAGTAGAACCCAATCCCCAAAATAAATGTATCTTTTTTGAGCCAGCCCAACGGACATTAGCTTTTTCTACCCCTTTAAAGATTGCGTTTGAAAGACACGCCCCCCATGCTATTTTATGACAAACAAACATTATTTACCTAACTTTAATTCATTACATTCAGCATGGTACTTGAACCAGTCTTCTGCGTAATCAATTTCTTCATAACCCTTAAAGTATGGTCCACCTTCAGTGTAATGAATATTCTTTACGTCTTCTTTACATTCATATTCATCAGCTAACCAATTCCATTCAAGTGGTAAACTACCAATTAAGTCTTCTGATTCTAACCATTTAAATTGGTGAAGTTCTAATCCACTTGCACTATTCACATAGTCTGGTGTTAGAGTTGAACACTTTTTACAATTCATTAGCATGAATGAAGACCAATTCTTTTTAGGGTAAACAGTTTGTACTTGACCTAAGAATTTAGTCTGACTCTTTGGAATGTAATCGTGTTGACATACCTGGACAGCATACTTATCGTCACGCAATCTCCATAGCTCTGCGATGTCTGCTTTCATTAACATATCGCAATCCATAAACAACGCCCAACCTTGGTAGTTCATTAGGTGTGGTATAATAAATCTACTGAAAGAGAACTCAGTAGAAGAAAGATTGTTTCTTTCTCGGACGAATGTATCTTTGATATTATCAAGATATATCGGTGTAATTGCAATCGGCTGACTGCTATTTTTCAATATAGAATAAGATAGTGTATTGAATGCTACCTTTTCTTTTGAATCGTATCCTACGAATATATTAATCATTTTTGATTCAACGCTCCATTTTTAATTGCTAATAAGTAAAGTTCTTTATAATCTTCATTACTTTTACTTAGTGGGTGATGTCTAAACTGATTGCACAATTCAAGTATTTCTTTTTTGTGTCTTACCTCTATTTTCAAAAGCTCATCTTCTGTTGTCATCAATGGAAGGCGTGCTTGTTTTTCATTGGCATTTAGCCAATCTTCTGTTTCTTTTATTTTTATATCTATGAAGTCCATTTTTTTCTAGTAATAATTTTAAAGCCATGATTGTCTTGATGTACATCTTCTATAATGTCCCAGCGCTGTTCTATCTTTGGTTTCCACCAAGCAAAATTTTCTTGTATTAAATGCGCGTTACGACCGTCTGATAATACCTTTCTTGCAGGACCTGTCGCAACTGTAAAGAAACCATATAAGCTAGTATTCTCTAACATTTCATCTAAAACATTATCGAGTAGGTTTGGCTCAATGTGTTCTAATACATCAACACAAACTAATAAATCGTATATACCTTCTGGTATATTTCTTATATCTATAACTGCTGGGTCATAAGCAGCATACTCGCCTTTATAACCATTTTCATATAAGCCCGGCCTTAGCCTTTGTTTGCCAGCACCATAATCTAGAATTGATTTACAATTATATTTTACTGCGAACTTAGCAACTTCAGGCGAGTGCTTAATACTCATTACACCATAATTTGGATTGGCATGGAGTTGTAATTGCAAATCTAAGTATTCATCTGATATAATTTTATTCATTTTGGTATTTCTGTATGTTCTATATGAGTATGGCGTTTTACTAATTCTCTTTCATCTGTCGATGTAATCAAATAACCTTCTATAAATTCATAGCCTTTTTGTTGAGCATATAATACTCTTTTATTTCCAACATGAACGTAATAGCCTTCGATTAAAGAACCATCTTCTTTTCTGTGATGTGGATTCTTTGGTAAAATTCTTTCTGATACCCATTCAGGCTCGTGTGTTGTGACAGCAATAGGAAATTGCATTCCTGCATTTTCAAAAGATTCCGTATATCCAAACTGGTTAGAGCGATTAGTAATCCATTCATTGCTTGGTATAATTCGTATATCGGTCACTCTTAGATTTTGTAAAGGCAGATGAGTTAATCCAGTTGGATGCCACTTAGCTTTAAGTATCTTTTTCTGCATAAAATTGTTGGTGAGTTTCTCTCATTGTTTTTTGCAGAGCGTGGGCAGCTTCAAAGCTTGGCATCATAGCACAATCAATATGACTATATCCTAATTCGCGAGCTATCCAAAGTCTATTTGAACCACCCCATACTACATTCATTTTAACATTTAAATCTTCAGCCATCCAAAAGGGTAAGTCATTGATCTTATTACCCCACTTAGCTTTCTGACCTTTAAGTTCAGCTCGAGTGCAATTAACTACCATTATTGGCCAGTCCATACCGTTTTCCATTATTGATTTTTTAACTGGCTCGTAAAAATCAATACCATTATGTATTATGGCTTTTGGAACTGAAGCCCATACTCCATCTACTCGAAGTTGTTCAATAGGGTATGTCTTACCTTTGTATGCAGGTTCTAAATCAGATGTGATATAAAGACACCCTTGGCTGTGTAATCTACTTTTCAATATATTCATTATAATTCACTACTTAATACATATTCTAATGCTCTTTGAGCTTCTTTTTCAATTGGTCTATTCTTGTACCAGCCACCCGTTTCTAAATCTATTTGTCTACATAGAATAGTAATGTCAGTTGCTGTTATAGGATATTTATACTTGATAGCAGACCCCGCTATTGAAATCATTATCTGAAACATTTTGTGATACCATCCCGCTTCAGATATAGTACGGTACTCGTCTACTAATCGTTTATGTACGAACTTACAATCGTGGTATGAAGACCAGGTGTAGTCGTCGTTAGTAAGACTATCTTTTCTATGTTGAAGAATTGCTCTTTGCATTTCAACAGGAAGTTTAGATAAGAAGGTACCACTATTATCTACATACTCGTGCCGATCCATTAGCTCTTTAGGATTTAGTTCTTTACCTTTATTGGCGAAGCAAAAGTTAAATGCATTTGGATATAATGCTGGTATATAATACATACGAGATAAGTCTTTGGTTTGTGGATCGCCAATAGAATTGAACTCTTTATTTAGTGCATACCAGAAGTGTTTAATCTTATCTGCTTCGATATCATTTTGTAATCTGAATACGATTCTAAACTTAGCCTTTTCTTTTGTAGAAGAAGCTGTTGAGTAACATATGTATTCGAATGGTTTGAATTGTTTTACTGCTTCTTCAAAGGTAGTATCATAGTCATCAATATCTAGTGCACACCAACCTGCCCATTTGATTACATTGGCATTTGCTCGTGTAGTACCTTTATCATAAACTGCTGGTGTAATTAGAGGAGATGGTTTAAGATGAGACTTCTCACCTTTCTTTGGTTTATAACCTTCTTTCTTGCTCATACTAAACAACGCGGCAGAGAACTTATCCCAATCTTCGAATGAGAATCGTCTATGTGTTTTATTATCAAATATGCTAGGGAATGCTGTAAACTCTATTACCATCTATCTGTCCAATTATCGTCACCTTCTTCTAAATCATTAAACCACTTATCTAATAGTGGCCACACTACCATTCCAATAAATGCAATTCCTAGAACTACAACCCCTATAAGTATTAGTGTACTTTGGTCCATATTTGTTAATACCTTGATTCCTCGTCTTTTCTTCTAAACCGACTATCTATCCAACATTTACCCCAATATAAAATACCAAGCCAAACTGTGAATAGGATACCATCTAAGTAAGACAGTTCATTCCATGCTGTTACTGCTCCGTCCATATTATTCGTCCTCTGTAAAAATTTCTTCTCCAACTGGCAAAGTCGATATACCAGCTTCGTATAGCGTACTCTCAAAAATTAGGTCGCCCCAATCATCTTCGCCCATTTCTAAAATCCAATCGGGTGTGTCGGTAAATGTATCGCCATCTTCATCTATATAATGAAGCATTGATTCGTTTGAATCTTCTTCAATACAGATGGTTAAAGGTCTACCATCAACTTCTAACTTATAATTAGTTGTGGTTTTAAAATAAACCTCGTTAGGTTTTTCTATTAATTTAATTGTACTCATAAATCTTTTAACTTGCCATGGTTATCTTTGTGGCTTGGAGCTTTCCAACCTTCTGGTTTGATTAGGTCTGGCAATCCAAACGGATTTGGCCTCCCTGGTTTTACACCGACTTCTTTATTGATGTTCGCTCTCAATACTTCGTCCCATGCGTCGTCAGCATCAACACCAAACAAATCCATAGTACCAATTGCGAATACGCAAATATCGATTAGTGCATCGACTGTTTCTTCTGCATCGATTGGTAAATTGTCGGCAGTTGCTGACTTGAGCTCGTCTACTTCTTCCTGTACACATGCTACTCTAAATCGTAAGAAAGCTTTTAGCGCTTGCTTATCCATTTTTTCAATTGCTTCATGCACTTTGAACTTCTCGTGCATGTATCTCATATCTGACGTACAGTTTCTCATATATTATCTCTTATTATGTTGACTATTATACTATAATTCATCGTGATTGTCAATCTCATCTTGATGTATTTTCTTAAAATGTTTTGCTTTTCTATCTCCGTGGACTTTAGTTTTTGAGTTCATCAGTCCTTGGCGAGTTTTACGTACACCCGAAAAGTCGATTGCATCGTAGTTATCTTTATAGGCTTTATCGTTATAGCCTTTCTTTGGTGTCATTCCTTTACCCATTGTTCTTATTCTTATATTTGTAGTATACACATACCATAAAGACTGCTGAGAATCCACTTAGTACGTAATTTAAAAGTAACCAGAAGTCTAAACCAAATCGCATTACAGCATATCCAGATGCTGAAGCATAGCCTATAATAGATAATATATATAGCATAATGCTTATGTCATCTACTGACTTAGTTCTAAGTGACTTTGCGATCTGTGGCCAGTAACAACTAATGAAACAAAAGTTATATACAAATCCTAATGTATTTTCAATCATGCGAAGAATTCCTCTAGGGTTGCGATTGGTTCTGCTGACCAATCAATTGCGTTTAGTATAATCTCGATAGGGTCGAGAAAGGTTTTTTGAAATTGTAAGTCTGTATCAATCCAATCGTGTAAGCCGAGCTCTGTTGGCAGATGGTCATTAGGAAAGGCAATGACATTCTGGCGGATAGGATTGTTTTTGCGTAAGTACAAGAATTTGATCTTATCGCCATTAGTAATGTACTGATACTTTTTGTCAAGGCCTTGTTTCTTTAGGTTGTAGTTGTACAAGATAGAACCACGAGAATGAATAGGAGTACCTTTGCGATAGATAGTATTTCGGTCAACATAATCTGTAACCGAGCTGACCCCGCGGGGGAAACCAATCTGTTGAGGTGGAAGCTTCTTGAATGTATCTTTGAATGCTTTAATCGCTTTTTGTGTTTTTGCCTCGTCACCTTGTACAATAATATTGAACATCTCTTTCATCGCATCACGACAAATCATAGGAGTAGAAGACTTGACTGCTTCGATACCCATAACCTTAAGCTTCGGCTGTGCATATCGAACACCCTCTGAGTCGTGAACATTTAGAATGTAACGTTTCTTGGCTGTCCATATACCACGATCAGCAATAACTTCTCGTCCCATAACCATTCGGTTAGTATACGCATTGGAGTCTTCGGCAAATTGTTTGTATGCTTTGGCAAGTACTGGTTCGACTGCCTCTTCGCTGAACTTGTTTAGAAAGTCAACAGGATTGTCCTTACAGAACTTGTCTACCAAATCACCGACACCAACATATAAAGAATCAGTATCCATTGCAATCACTCGGTCTTTGTCGTCACCCATTACTTTCTGCAAGTATTTATTCACGGCAGCTTCGCCATGTTGAATAACTTTCTGGCCAGTAGTAGTTACACCTTCGGCAACACGTAAGTCAAAGTATCGAAACCATTTGTTACCCATCGCACCATAAAGTGAATTGAGTAGAATCTTAGTAGCCATCTGAGTATTCTCAAGAATGGTTGCCTCGCGAATCAGTGAATCAGATTTGCCTTCGGTCTCAATTTGCTGTTTGACGCCGAGCATCTTTTTCTTAGTAACAACACGAGTCTCGTACATCTTCTCAACAATCTGTGGAATGATACCTTTCTTGTCTTTGCGGAATACAGAACCATTAGCTGCTTCAGCACCTTCAGCTTTGTCGTGAGGAATCAAAGTCTCTGGCGACATGTTGTACTGAATAATAATGTTTGGATAAAGTGAGTTAAGGTCAAAAGACATTACCCAGTCATGCATACCGACCTGGGGGTCTTTGACATATCCGCCAACGAATGCTTGAGACTTATGTTCTTTTGGTTGTGGAACTGCAATCTTCTGTCGCATCAATTCGCGAAAGATAATAGAATCCCATATCGCAGTTGTGCCAAGAGTGTCAGCGAAGTTTACACCTGCCATATAGGCCATGGTCATAACTAAGTTAATCAGTCCGAGCTTCTCGTCAATCCGTGCAACCAGAGCTACGTCTTTAGCATTGTAATCAATAAAGCGTTGGTGGTCTTGTTCGAACAAATCCATAAGGTCACCGACATCCGAGTAGTCAAGCTTCTTCTCACCGAGTACGACATGCGAAATGTGATTCAGTGAATATGATTCTTGGTTACCATATGTGTAAGCAAACTTTTTGAACAAATCCATATAGTCAAGCGAAGCGATACCAATCATTTCAAAGGTAACTTCCTCACGACCACGAACACCAATCTTACGGGCCTCAATCATTCCCCAAGGCGAGAGATGTTTAGTCTCTTGTTCGCCAAGGACCCTAGCCATTCGATTGACAATGTATGGAATATCAAAGAACCGAGTGTTCCAACCAGTAATTACGTCTGGCATATTGTATGGTTCTTTCCACCAGTCTAGAAAGGCAGCAAGTAAAAGTTTCTCCGTGTAGAACTGATGGTATTCGATATTGAGTCCAACATCAGAATCCTCAGCTGACCAATCCTTTAGGCCGAAGACAACATACTTGTTGCTCTTGGACGACTTGACTGTGATAGCAAGAATCTCCTCAGCTGCTTGGCTAGGATGTGGAAAGCCATCAGAGTACGCAGTCTCGATGTCGATTGTTACGACATTGATAAGCGAAGTATCTGCTGGAATCGTGTTTGGAAAAATTGATTGAATACACGCATGTACATGTCGAGTATTACCAAAGATTTTGTAGTTAGGTATATCGCCGTAAGACTGAATGAAGTCTTTGCATTCTCGCATAGATGAAAGGTTTACCTTTTCAACTGGAGTGCCATCAAGTCCTCGCCATTCAGCGTTGGGGTTTTTGCTTTCGGCAAACATTGTTGGCTGATACTTTATCTTCCGTAAGTCTGGTTTGCCTTCAGTGTCATAGCCACGATACAGAATGTTGTTTCCGTATCGGCTGACATTAGTATAGAAGTTCACGTAATTACTCATTATATATAATATACCACAGATTGACTGTAATGTCAATCAAGGAGTTTCCAAAATTTAGGGTCTAATGTTATTAGCTCGTATGGCGTTTTTGAAGTAACCATAAGATCGTATGACACCGCTAATCTTGAACCGACATGGTTTGATATTGAAGTACCGTGTTTTAATGTAGATGGAAACATAATTAATAGACCGTCTTCTACTGGAACTTCCTTTTCAACTTTTGGCTCGTCTATGTAAAACGATTGCTTTAATGAGAACGGGAAAACCGCTTCCCAATTCTCTACGTCTTTGAATTGAAGAGCGCACGAATCTTTAGGCGCATCGATATAAAATACACAACTAATATGCGCGTTTCTATGCCTATGCCATCCTACTTTGCCGCCATCAGTAAGTTCAACCAACCAAGACTTTTGAGCATACACATCAACTTCAGCTTCTGAATATCTGTCAGCTTTTAGATAATCAAAATATTCTATTGCTGCAGCCTTTATCTTTTTGTTTAGCCATTCAAATGCTTCTATCGAATGTATCTGCGGGGTATTGTCAGAATCACTGAAATAAGCGTTCTGCGAAATATTAGGTTTTTTTATTGAATTTATCGCATCAATAAAAAGTTGTTTTGGGTAATCATCAAATTTTATTTTATGTATCATTATGTATAATATACCACATTTGATGCGGTTTGTAAAGAATAAAAAGTCGAAAGGTAGGAGAGGAGCGACCTCTCCGAACTTTCTAGATATATAGCGGGATTTACTCTTTACCCACATTGCCAGAGCTGCGAACGCCTTGCAGCTAACCTTATAGTAGTTTATAATCCAACAAACTCGGTTTACTCTGTATAGCTATCACCACTTGGTCGTCACTATCGAGCTCCGATACTTTACCCACCTATAAGTAGGAGTTGTTCAGTCATATATATCTTAAATTGTCAAAAATCATGTCGCACCTCGGCTATGGTCCGAGTCCGGCTAAGGGAGTCCGAAAACTATGTGATCCCCGCGTGGCGACTTATTTTATAGATATTAGTCCAAGTTATCTCTAAGCTTTCCAGTTGTCTATTCGTATAGATGAATAGGTACTTTCCGTCTTAAATTATGTTAGTTATTATACCAAAAACTACTCAGTAAGTAAAGACTTTTTTTTACTTTTCTTACTATTAATTTTAATAGTCTTTGGTTTCTTTTCCTCAGGCAGTTCTTTATTAATCGTAATAGTTAACATACCATTAACAAATGCGGCGCCTTCAACTACTAGGTACTCACCTAAAGTAAACTGCTTTCTAAACTTACGTCGGGCAATTCCTTGGTGTACATACGTTTCATCTGGTTGTTCCAATTCTTCGTATGTTTCAATAGTTAACACTTGGTCTTGGAGTGTTATACTGAAGTCGTCTTCGGCATATCCTGCCAAAGCCATTTCAACCTTAAACGATTCCTTATCCTTTGAGTACACAATATTGTGCGGAGGGAAACTATCGTTTCGTGGTTGGTTTACTTGACGTTCTATTCTTTTAAACGTCGGTTCGAATCCCAATACTCTTGGGTCTTTAATCATGCCATCCATTTGGGATAGCAGTGCATACATTGCTTGTGTCATATTTATATTCTCCTATTAAGCGAGTTATTGTTGTATTGTAGACCTCGTCGTGAGCACCTACGTCTATTATTTATACTAAAAACCCCCAACTTTAATAAAAAAATTAAAAAAGTTGGGGGGTCGATTTCTAGTTAATTGACTTATTTCCTACTTTGTTTCCAGCCTTCTGCATGGTATTCTTCCCAAGATTCTTGGGCAGTTTTCATTCCAATATCACGTCCAGCCTTTTCAGATTCAAGCCATTTGTGTTTAAGTATTTCTAGTTGTTCTGCTTTGTGTAGTGCAATTTCATAAGCAACATTTAACGTTTCTTTTACCCTTTTAAAAGGCCAATTTGAAACAAATGCCAATGAAACTAAACCACTCAACGCAAACCAAAGAACTACGTTTGTTAGGTTTTCCATAATCTTATTGGTTGACTGTTAAAGAACGTTACCTATGTAACAAACCTATTTATACTATGAATAGGCTCTACCCTTAGAATTTCCAATAGTATATTTACTTTCCAAATTCCATTCAACTTTATCTCTATGAGAAATAATCTTTATCTGTTTGAGTGGAGCTTCTTCTTTCATTACTTCGGGGTTGACTATATCTAATAGACCCCAGTCTGAAAGAAGCGTTGTAATGGTATTACGCCGAGCTAAATCGTTGTCGGTTAGACTTGAAGGTTTACCATCCAGGGCAAACAGCTCTTTAAAGTGAGTAATAAAGTAGTGCCCCTGCTTGTGTAGTATGTGGCAACTTTGGAAAAGAGTATTTTCTTCTTTCTGAGAAGACACTCCGATTCGTGTTAAGGTTTCTTTTATCTTTAAAAAATCATCTGGTTCATTTAGTGATACTTCAAGCATATCACTAGGTGTCCATTCTATAAGTTCATCATCATTCATAGTAGTATTTATATAAATTACTACTTTGAACCACCTCTATCTAACCGTTTCTTTATGTCGGAAATTGCCGACTTATCAAATAGATCAGCAACATGTTTAGCATTGCTACGACTACAACCAAGATACGCGACCAATATATCCACCTTTTTATCATCTTCCGCCTTCAACCATTTGCTGAACCTCTTTCTTTTTCTAACAGTATTCTTTAGAAAGTCATATTGCATCTTGTTATCAATATGACAATTCACGTTCATTTCGTTAGCCAACATTACCGTGTCTTGAAAGTAACCAAGACCTCTGTTAACAATGAAAGGTACATACTCCTTTTCATCTTGAGGCTCTTTGATTAAGTTCTGCTTAGAGTAATTAATCGAGTTGAGAAAATCAAATGGACTTTTCTTACTCATCGTAATGGATAATCCCTATGTGGATTAGCTGACATTTCTCTTTCACGATACTCATCGACAGTCATTGCTCTTTCTTTCTTTACTCGTTTAATTGTTGTTGTACTTCTCTGTCTTGATAAAGTAATTATATTCGCGACCACATTGGCCAAGACTGCGATATAGATACCTGAAGCGGTATCAAATAATGCAACGACTAAAGAAGCCACTGCAAGGATTGCTACATAGTAATGTTTTTTCATTTAAATTTAAGAGACCCCATAATCTCTGTCAAACATGCGACGATATTTAATTCTTTATCTGCCACAAACGCCGCTTTGTGTTGATAGTCAGCCAATATCAATACCAATTGTGGTATAGCCATAGGCTCTAAAAAGTCATATGCACCATCATATAGTTTTCTAAATAACGTGCTCGAGTCAATGTCGGGGTTTTGTGCTACCCAGCCTCTCATAGATTTGAAGTTCTTTTCTTTTAGGAATCCAACGAGGCCATCGATTTGTTGACTAGACATACCGACCAATCCAGCAGCTGAGAGTTCGCCACCAGTAGAATACCGCTGAGCTTCATTAATAACCCTGCGCCAATCAGGTGCGTGGAGCATAATAAATTCTGCAAGTAATCTTTCATCATATTTAATTCCTTTCTCGTCTAATATGTTTTTTAGACGACTATGAAACTTAGCAGCTAAGCCAGCCAAATGTTTCTTAGTAGTATTAAACTCAATGACCGCACAACGCGATTGAAGTGGTTCAATAATCTTGTTTCTGAAGTTGCAAGTAAAGATGAACCGACAA
>MDTC01197488.1_pt1 | contig 16374 bp, 15 predicted proteins | sample 811181 | NCBI WGS metagenome assembly MDTC01 (sample SAMN05326644, study PRJNA326480) | marine metagenome | isolation source: seawater | place: Pacific Ocean: North | collected 2011
ACCCGAAAGACCGCCCTCTTCATTACTGTGCTTTTTATTCCTGATATCTTTTCGTTCAACTGTAGTATTTGAGAGTATTAAGCCATCAATCCTACTATCTATTGAGAGGGTAACTACCATTTCTAGCTCCTTTTTTGTTAAGTCAGGTGCTAACTTAATCAAAATTGGAGTTTTGAGCCCATCCATCTTGAAGGCTTTAATTAACTTTATTAATTCTTGAAAATGTTGACCGGACTGAAGGTCTCTTAGACCAGGTGTATTTGGTGATGAAATATTAATTGTAATATAATCAGCGATTGCAGAAAATTTTTTAATTCCAATCTGATAATCACTTAATTTGTCTTTGGTGTCCTTGTTTGCACCAATATTTATTCCAACTATACCTTTTTTTGTAGTCTTACTGAGTCTATCATAAATAATTTGCATCCCATCATTATTGAAGCCAAGTCTATTTATTAAGGCATCATCTTCTGGTAGGCGAAAAACTCTCGGGGGCTCATTTCCTTTCTGGCCTAATGGTGTGACAGTTCCAACTTCAGTGAAACCAAAGCCTGATAAAATTATCTCATTTGGTACTTCAGCGTTTTTATCAAAGCCTGCCGCTAGACCAATTGGATTATTAAATTTTAAACCAAATACTTCCTGTTTTAATAATTCAGAATTATTATTCGATGGTACATGTAGTCCTGTTTTGAGAGCAGAAATTGCTAATTTATGTGCCTTTTCTGGTTCAATTAAAAAAGCAACATTTCTAATTTTTTTATAAAAGCTCATTTACTACCAACAAAGTTCCCAGCTAGTGCGTCTATTATTAATTTTTGAGTATTCTCTACCCCATAGATCAAAATAAACGATCCAAAGCGTGGCCCGTCTTTTTGGCCAAGAAGAACCTCATAAATTGAGCAAAACCAGTCTCGCAATGGTTCAAATTGATGCTCTTTTCCTATTCGGTATATTTCTGATTGTATTATTTCAGGATCTGTAACATCCACGAAATTATTTAATGCTTCTGATAGTTCACGAAGTGCGGCCTCTTCGTTCTGATTTGCTTTCCTATATTGTTTTTTAGGTTTAACGAATTGATTAAAGTAATTAATTGCAAATCCTATCATATTGTCAATAGCATCCCTATTTTCATTTAGAGTAGCGCTGTCATAATAACTACTCAGAAATCCCCAGAGTATTTCTTTACTTTCGGAGTTTGAAGCACTTACAAGGTTCAGCAGCAGTGAATATTGTATCTCAGGAAATTTCTTTGGAGGTTTCCCATTATGGATATGCCAAACTGGATTATCATAAATTGATTGGCCAGAGTTGTTTATTATTTTTGCATAATTTTTCATGTGGGATGCATACTCATCCATATTTTTTGGTATAACATCAAAATATAATCTTTTTGCTTTTCTTGGTGACTGATACATAAATAAAGATAAACTCTCTTGAGAGCCGTATTGAAGCCACTCATCAATTGATAGGCCATTTCCTCGGGACTTGGATATCTTTTCTCCATTTTCATCGAGAAACAACTCATAGTTAAATCCTTCTGGTGGAACGCCATTTATGACTCTGCATATTTGCCCACTCAGCTTAACGGAGTCAATCAAGTCTTTTCCGGACATTTCATAGTGAATATTTAGTGCTCTCCATCTCATAGCCCAATCGGCTCTCCATTGAAGCTTCACTTTTCCATCCTGAATTTCTGTTTCAGTCAATTTATTTGTTAGGGGGTTGGTATATAATATTCTTTTAGAACTCTGATTTATTTCATCTATTTTTACTTGAAACACTTGACCAGTATCTGGGCAAATTGGAAGGAAGGGGCTGTACGTCTTGCGCCTTTCACTTCCAAGAATTGGCTTTACAATATCAATAATTTTTTCATGGTTCTTCAATACATCTTCTAGAGTCTCGTTGAAAAAACCATTTTTGTAATAGTCTGTTGAACTAATGAACTCATACTCAAACTTGAATTGATCAAGAAAACTCTTTAATTTATTGTTATTATGTTCACCGAAACTTGCATACTCTCCAAAGGGATCGGGTACCTCTGTTAAAGGTTTTCCTAAATGCTCAGAGATTTTATCTTGGTTTGGGATGTTATCAGGAACTTTCCTCAGAGCATCCATGTCGTCTGAAAAACAAATTAGTTTTGTTTTTTTTGAGTTATTAGTAATTTCCTCAAATGCGTTTTTTACCATGATAGTTCTGGCTACTTCACCAAATGTTCCAATGTGAGGAAGCCCTGACGGACCATACCCTGTTTCAAATACAACAGGTTTGTGGTCCTCTATCTTATTAATTTTCTCCAATAATTTTTTAGCCTCTACAAAAGGCCATGCTTTTATATTCTCAAAGTGATCCATGTTGGTGCATTGTTTAAATAATACTGTTTAATCTATAAAGTGCTTTGAAAGTTTTAGACCTTGTGATTGATATGTGGAGCCAATGTCCACACCATATAGTTTTGAAGGTATTTCTGCAAGTTTTTCATACTTCAGTCTTGCTATAATTTGCTTATCTTCTATGTAGAATGGTACGTCTAAGCTTCTTACCTCAAGCACTCCCTTACTGGCTTTTGATAAATCATTCGTATCTCCAAAGCCGGGGTCAAAAAAACCTGCATAATGAACTCGCAATTCGCCCATCGTTGGGTCTATGGGAACCATTTCAGCTGCATATTCTCGAGGTATTCTGACGAATTCACTTGACGCAAGGATATAAAATTCATTTGGGTCCAAAACCAATCTTTTTTTTTCTGTTTCATGGATTGGATCCCAATATTCGCTTGCTCTGTAATGACCAACTTTGTCTACATCGATGGGAGCGGTATAGTGCTTTGCTTTAAAACCAATTAACCCATTTTGTGAGCTCAAAGATACGCCTAATTGCAGTCCGTCTGCGATTCTAGCTTCACCATTCACAAGTCCGAAACCACCCGATATTTTTGAGAGCTTACTATGTAATCTTTTAAGTTCTCGGTCTGAGATTATTGACCTTTGTTGTTCAGATTGTGTTGAACTTTTTCTTATAAATCGCAATTGGCTGAGACGTGAATTTTCGTGTATCATAATAGAATATTTATGTGGGGATATTTCTGCATATAGTGCCCCTGTGTATCCAATCGGAATTTTGTCAAATGACTGAGTATAGTCAGCAATCACTCGTGTAAAGACATCTAACCTACCCGTTGAGCTCTTTGGGTTAGCAATTGCCCATATACTTTCAGGAAGCTCGAGGAACTCTTTAAGCTCGACAAGATAAACGCAGTCCCGCTCAAGAACTGCTCCTTCTTCAATACTGAATTCATGGTCAATGAGATCCATTGCGCATTCTAAAACTTTCTTATTCTCGCTTGGGATAAAACTTGCTCTAATACGATATGCTTTTTTACCGAGCCGCAAGTCGAGACTTGCGGGCTGGATTTGTTGGTCGGTAATTACATCCAAAGACTGTATTTTTTTTCTTGCTAGAAGTTTCCTGATCAGGCTATCAGGCAAAATACCACTAGCACCCGTCAAATTTAGATTTTTGTTTTCTTCGGGATGAGTTTGCTGTATATTTTCGCTCAGTAGGTTCATTTTTTTTATTTTATTATACATAAAAATGATTATATAAATAGTCAATTATGTAGGAATTAAACAAGATTCAATCTATTTGTTAAACTCATGCATTTGATTAGCAAGTTTAATATTTACAAAAAGAGTACTATAAATATAACAAACGAAAACTCAGTATTATCAGCTGAGGTAGAAATGTCGAAAAATAAATCAAAAGACAAACATAATATACAGACAAAGCTTATCCATTCTGGGTCTCAGCGGTCACAAAATAACGAAACTTCTGAGGCCATATATCTGACTTCTGGATATGTATATAATTCTGCTGAGGAAGCTGAGGCAAGATTCAAGGGTGAATTAGATGGGTACATTTATAGTAGATATTCAAACCCAAATCTTACAATGCTTGAAAAGAAATTATGTGAAATGGAAGGCGCTGAAGCCGCTCGACTAACATCATCGGGAATGGCTGCTGTGTTTTGGGCACTCTTCACAAATGTTCAGTCGGGAGATCATATTATTGCGGCCGATGCATTATTTGGTTCATGTTTATCAATTTTGAAAGATATCCTTCCAAATTATGGGATAGAGGTAACAATTGTGAGGGCCAATAAAATTGAAGAGTGGGAGAAATCAATAAAGAAAAATACAAAGGTATTTTTCTTTGAAACTCCTACAAACCCGATGCTTGAAATAATTGATATGGAGAAATTATCGCAGATTGCAAAAGCAAATAATATCAAAGTAATTATCGATAATGTCTTTGCGACGCCACTAAGGCAGAGGCCAATGGAATTTGGAGCTGATATCGTAATTTATTCTGCTACAAAGCATATTGACGGACAAGGTAGATGTTTGGGGGGTGTGATTTTAGGTGATGCTGAATTTATTGAAAATAAATTACATGACTATCTAAAACATACTGGGCCAGCATTGAGCCCGTTTAATGCTTGGATAATGATGAAAGGTCTGGAAACGCTCTCATTAAGAACTGATAGGCAAATTGAAAGTGCAAGAAAAATTGCAGATCATTTGCTTGATCTAGGTGGTATCAAAGAGGTCATTTATCCGGGCCATAAATCCCATCCAGAATATAGCATTGCTCAAAAACAAATGATCGGGGGTGGTCCTATCGTTACATTCAAAGTTGATGGCGGTAAAAAGGAAGCTTTTGATTTCCTTAATAAACTTGACCTCATAAAGATATCCAATAACCTTGGTGATGCTAAAACTCTAATAACTCACCCAAAGACCACAACGCATCGTAATTTATCAGATACTGAATGCATGAATTTGGGTATTACTGAATGTACATTAAGGATGTCTCTTGGTCTTGAAGATATTGATGACATTATGTTCGATATTGATAAATCAATCATATAAGACAGGCATTATAAACAATGAGCGAAACCAATATTTATAAAAAATCAAAACAGAATAATACATATACATTGGATTTGAATAAGCCTTGTAATCGAAATATACTTCATAGAGACATGACGTGTTTTGCATATCTAGTATTTTCCGATAGGTTGATTTCTGTAAATGATAAGCTTCAAATCACCAGAGGTTTGGAAAATGCAAACGAAACAGTTATTTTGGATGATGCATATCTAATAGAAGATGGTTACGACACATTTGCGCTTCCATCATTGTCATATGGTGTTAATATTGATACTACAGTTGAGTCGAAAGATTATGAGATGAGTTTGTTAAATTCCATAGAATATCAGCAGCATATATTTACAGAGCTGTAAACCTAACCATAATAACAATGAGATTTTACCCAATCATAAAAATAATAGGAATATTCCTAATAATATTAGGAGTATTTATGCTATTTCCTGCCTTAATTGATCTCATATATCAGCATGAAAACTATAGGGTGTTTATATTGTCATCATTAATAACAGCAATGACTGGGCTTATTTTAATATTATCGGTATGGGGAAAAAACCAATTATTGGGATTACGAGAGGCTTTTCTTTTAATCTCACTCTCATGGTTTCTAATTGCAATATTTTCAGCAATTCCCCTATATATCTCAGATTCTGGGCTAAATATGACAGATGCATTTTTTGAGTCAATGTCCGGAATAACAACAACAGGTGCCACGGTTATTACAGACCTAGAACTCCAGTCAAAGGGGATTTTAATTTGGAGAGCTCTTTTACAATGGTTAGGTGGAATAGGGATTGTTGTAATGGCAGTTGCTGTATTACCAATGCTACAGGTTGGGGGTATGCAATTATTTCGTCTTGACTCTTCAGATAATGCAGAAAAAATACTACCACGTGCCATACAAATAGCAGGTTCGTTAATCATAATATATCTCATCATTACAGTGCTTTGTGCACTTTCATATAATATTGGTGGTATGAGACTGTTTGACTCCGTTGCCCACTCATTCACAACCATATCAACCGGAGGCTACTCAACCCATACTGACTCTTTTGCATTTTTTGATAGTGCAAAATTAGAGTATATATGCGTAATTTTTATGATAATTGGCAGTCTGCCATTTGTTTTGTATCTACAGTTTGTTAGAGGTAAAGCATCTAGTTTATTTTTTGATAGCCAAGTTATTACATTTATGTGCATTTTACTTACATCTATTTTGTTATGTTCTTTTTATATTGGGTCCTTTCTAGAGATAACTGCCCAGGATGCATTAAGACAGGCTGCATTTAATATAACATCAATTTTAACAGGAACTGGCTACGTTTCAGCCGATTACATGTTATGGGGCCCATTCATTATATCTATGTTTTTCTTTTTGATGTTGATGGGTGGCTGTGCTGGATCTACATCATGCGGTTTGAAGATTTTTAGATTTCAAATTTTGGTCAAACAAGTTGTTGTACAAACAAAAAAAGTCGCCTTCCCGGACGCGGTTTTTATTCCAATGTATAACGGGAGAGAGATTCCAGACAGTGTAAACAGAGCCGTCACATCATTTTTTCTATTATTTATTGCCTCATTTATAATTTTTGGTCTGCTTCTGACGATCCTTGGCTCTGATCTTATCACAGCCTTTTCAGCCTCAGCGAGCGCCCTTGCAAATGTTGGTCCGGGTTTAGGTCAGTTTATTGGACCAACAGAAACATATGCATCTATGGGACCTCCATCAAAGTGGCTGCTATCGATAGCCATGCTTTTGGGTAGGCTAGAAATATTCACTGTGATGGTCTTATTCACATCTTATTTTTGGAGGCAATAAAATAGAAAAGAATTGGGATAAAGAGCAGATATTAAGTTCACAGGCAATTATATTAGAAAAATTAATCTCTTTTGATACAACAAGTAATAAAAGCAATTTAGAATTAGTTGATTATATTTGTGATTACTTATCATTACATAAAATTGAAACCTCAAAGGTCTATAACGATAATAAATCCAAAGCATCGATTTATTACACAATAGGCGATAGGAAACTGCCAGGATTAGTTCTTTCTGCGCACACAGATACTGTACCTGTTGATAAAGACCAATGGACATATAACCCGTATGAACTAAATATTAATGATAATAAGTACTATGGACGAGGCACTTCAGACATGAAAGGGTTTATATCTCTCGTTCTTGCCCTAACCCCTTGGTTAATGTCGAAATCATTTGATAAGCCTGTACATGTTGCCTTAAGCTATGATGAAGAGATTGGTTGTCTTGGGGTAGGGCCACTAATTGATATTATGAAAAATAACATATGTGCTCCAAAATTAGTTATTGTCGGTGAACCAACAGATCTCAAAATTATTAATCAGCACAAAAGTTGTCATACTTTTGAGACTGAATTTTTCGGGAAAAAAGCACATTCATGCTATCCAGATTTGGGATGTAACGCGATTTATTTTGCGAATGAATTCATTAATGAATTGAGAAAAATTGAGCAGCAGCTAATTCAGAGCGTTGTAGATAGTAATTTTGAACCACCTTATTCGTCGCTAAATGTGGGGTACATCGATGGGGGCATGGCGCATAACATAATTCCTGATTATGCTAAGGTTATTTGGAATATTAGATGTTTGCCTTCTGCAAATTTCCAAGATCTGCTTTGTGATTTATTTGAGAGCATAGTGCCATCAATCGAATCAAAGATGAAAAAAAAACACATCAATGCCCACATCTCAAACAGAAATACATCAAACATTTTGCCGCTAAATCAAAAGAGCTTTCCTGAAATATTAAATTTACTTACCAAGAAGGACTCAAAGCATAAGTCGGGCGTCTCTTACGGCACAGATGCTGGATATTTTTCTCAAATTGGCTGGCCAACAATTGTCTGTGGACCTGGTAAAATAGAGCAAGCTCACACGTCTGACGAATTTATTAAAATTGATGATATTAAAGATGGTATAAGTTTTATGATGGATTTGATGGTAGGTATTTTAGACTAGTTTATTGTGCAATATTTAAGAATAGCTTTTTGTACGTGTAATCTATTTTCAGCTTGTTGGTAGACATAAGACCTGTCGCAGTCAATTACTGTATCAGTAACCTCTTGCCCTCTGTGTGCCGGTAAACAGTGCATAAAAATTGCATCAATTGGTGCTTTTGAAAATAAGTCACTATTGACCTGATATTCATTTAGAATCTGAATTTTTTTTGATCTTTCATTTTCATCATCATTCATAGATAGCCATGTATCGGTTACAACGCAATTTGCATCCTGAATAGCATCATCAATATTTTGGGATATATTAATTTTTGGGTTCTTTTTAGCGATATCTAAAATAGCTTTCTTGGGCACATATTCTCTTGGTATAGCCATATTTAAATTAAAATCAAATATTGTACTAGCCTGAATCCATGTATTTGCGACATTATTACCATCTCCAATCCATGCAACATTAAGGTCATCAATTGTCCCGAAGCGCTCTTTTAATGTCATTAAATCTGCCATTATTTGACAAGGGTGACTTTCATTGGTAAGGGCATTTATGATTGATATGGTTGAGTGGTTGGAGAATTCAATCAAATCTTGATGATTTGCATTCCTGATTATTATACCATCTACATATCTAGATAATACTTTAGCAGTATCTTTGATAGTCTCACCTCTTCCAAGTTGTGTAGTCTTCATATCTAGATAAATGCACGAACCACCAAGCTGGGATATTGCAAGTTCAAATGAAATTCTAGTTCTTGTTGATGGCTTATCAAATAAGAGTATAAATGATTTGCTATCCAATAAATCCCTATCAGAATTTCTATCAGCTTTCATCTGCTCGGCTGTTGACAGTATTTCGATAAGATCGACTTTTTCTAATTCGTGTAGGTTTATAAAATTTTTTGATAAATATCCCATTATATAATTTCTTTAATTGACTTTTCAAATAAGGAGATCACCTTCTTGATTTCAGGCATTGTTATGTTGAGTGGCGGTAATATCCTAATTACATTATCTGCTGCATTTACGGTGAGGATACCATTTTCATAAAGTTTATTTGCTAATAAATTATTCGCCACAGTGCACTTTATTCCGATCATAAGACCAAGTCCTCTAATTTCAGTAATAATATTTGGATATTTTTCACAAAGATTATTAAGTTGATTTATGAAGAAAAAACCTTTTTTTTCAACGTTTGATAGAAAATCAACATTATTTACAATATCCATAACACAATTACCCACAGCCATTGCCAACGGGTTCCCGCCAAAGGTTGATCCATGCGTCCCTGGAATAAGAGCTTCTGCGACATCATCTCTCATTAGGCAAGCGCCAATCGGAAAACCACCACCAAGGCCTTTCGCTAATGCCATGACATCGGGTTTAATATCAAACCACTGATATGCAAATATTTTTCCTGTCCTACCTACACCACATTGGACCTCGTCAAACAGAATAAGTAAATCCATTTCTTTTGCAATAGCTTGAAGACCGTCAATAAATTCTTTGTCAAAAACATTTATTCCACCTTCGCCTTGTACAGGCTCAATTAGGATTGCAGCTGTTTTCTCGCTGCATACTTTTTTTAATTGATCAATATTATTTCGTTCAATACTTATAAATCCTCTTAACGGTTCACCAAAGCCTTCAAGATGACTGGAATTACTTGCAGCTGCAATTGTACCAAGTGTTCGACCATGAAAAGAACCTTTAAACGTTATTATATCAGTTTTTTCAGGTTTACCTTTTGAAAAGTGATATCTTCTAGCAGCCTTGATAGTACACTCAACCGCTTCTGCTCCTGAATTGCAGAAAAAAACTTTATTTGCAAATGAACAATCTGTTAGTTTATTGGCAAGAGTTACTTGTTCGTCTATTTCATATAAGTTTGATACATGCCAAAGTTTTTTCGATTGTACATTTAGAGCATTTATAAGATCTTTATTAGAATGGCCGAGCAGATTTACTGCAATTCCCGCCGCAAGATCAATATATCTCTCCCCATCATTGGTAAACAGATAGATGCCTTTGCCATGAGAAAAAACTATTTTTTTTCTGTTATAGTTGTTAGCTACAGAATTCATCACTTATAATACGATTTTGAATTTAAAAGAGGCTATTTTAATCAGAAAAAAATTTTAGTCAATTACATTCAATTATATCTAGGATTTAAGCTTGTAGCCAATTTTAAATAGATGGCAGCTAAGCGCATACAATAAAATATTTAATATTAACAAACTGAGTCCGCTATTTAGTAAATTACCATCGGCATATCCAGTAATCCCATATCGAAAACCATCTATCGCTTGGAAAAATGGATTATATTGTGCTATGCCATAGATTTGGAGTGGTAAATCCTTTATAGAGTAGAATGTGCCCGATAAAAATGTCATAGGCGTAATAATAAAATTTGTAACTGCGCCCATGTGATCAAATTTTTCTGCCCACAATCCGCCAATAATTCCAATTAGGCTCATGAAAAGTGACCCCATAATTGAGAAGTAAAATATGGCGTATATATTGTGGAACGGTATTTCTAAGAATAGAGAAATAATCGTAAAGCCAATAAATGCAATCATGCATCCCCTTGTTAATCCTCCAATTATGTATCCTGTTGTTAGTTCCACCGCATTTAGCGGGCTTAAGAGAAGATCCGCAATATTTCCGTGTATCTTCCCGCTCACGATTGACGATGATGTATTTGCAAAAGCATTTTGTAATATCATCATCATTATTATACCAGGGGCTAAAAAGTGTGAAAAAGGCATACCAAATATTTCAGGCCTTGCCTTACCTATGGCGACCGAAAAAACAAAAAGAAAAAGTAAAGCAGTCATTAATGGCCCAAATAAGGTTTGTTGCCAGACTTTCAGAAAACGCATGATTTCTCGCTGTATTTGCGTGTAGAGACCCAGCCAGTTAACAATGCCAATATCTTTTTGCATGATAATCAATACCAATTTTTTTATAACATAATCTTGTACAACATATTACTTATCTCTGTTGAAAACAACACTAAAAGATTCAGTTTTTTCATAAATGTAGTACTATCAAAAGGCGTATTTATAACAATATATTGATTTCATTTAATTTATTAAAAAGTTGAGGTGATGCTATGGCTTGGACGGAAGAAAGAGTAGAGCAGTTAAAAAAACTTTGGACGGAAGGCCTTAGTGCAAGTCAGATTGCGAAGCGACTAGGGGATGTTACTCGAAATGCCGTAATTGGAAAAGTTCACCGCTTAGGGTTAGAGCCGCGTGCGAGACCACAAAGAAAAAATATTGCTGTGGGCCAATTAGACGGGAGTATACTATCTGTAAGCTACTCTGGTAATCTCGCTTTTAAGGAAACATCAATAGATGAAATTGAATATACCAAAAATCATGAAATGCTGCAGTCAAACATTCATAGCTTGGATCAGAGTTCTGATCAGTTTGCGGTTACAATATTAAATCTTACTGAGAATCACTGTAAATGGCCACAGGGCGATCCCGGAATGGAGGATTTTCATTTTTGTGGGCACCAGCCATTGTCAGGAATGCCATACTGTGAGCATCACGCAAAACAGGCGTATAAGAAATTTAAAGTCAAAAGTTAAATTTTTCTCATTAAAACTTAAAAACTGAGTTGATAAGAAACAGGTACCCAATTGTAGCCTGATTTATTATTCTTTTCAACGAATCCGATTGCTGGAAATGGCATATGGTATCCAATCATAGGTATCTTGCTATGGGCAAGCATACTGAGGATTCTTTTACGACTCTCAACTGCCATTTCTTTATTGTCATCAAACATGACGTGCCAATCTGGTACCTGCATTGAAACAACAAAATGATTTGTAATATCGGCAGCAAAAAAAAGATTTTTGTTATCACTCTCAATGCTATAGCACATGTGACCTGGGGAGTGGCCAAAACCATTTACCGCGGTGATGCCTGTTACTACATCTTGCTCCGGGCTAATAAACTCCATCCTGTCAGATAACGGCATGCAAATCTTTTCAAATAATTCCCTATTTGCTTTTCGTTGTTCAGGAATATTTTTACCTGTTTTCCATGACTCATATTCAACCTCACCAATAATTATCGAGGCGTTTTCAAAATAGCCATCCTCCATATGCATCAGCCCACCAATGTGATCGGGATGGCAATGTGTAATCACAATTTTGCTTATATCCTCATGTCTGTATCCAGAATATTGAATAAGATCTATTAGTTTCCCATGATCCTTGTTAAGCTTACCATTGCCTGTATCAAAAAGTATAATTTCGTTACCTGTATTTATAATCAGGGGTGTAAAGCCATGTTCAAATTTCCTTTCGGGCAGAAAGTTTTCCCGACATAATTTATGAATATCTTCCTCATCTTTATTTTGACCAAAAATTGGATATGGTCCATCTCTTTGAACCAGACCATCCAATATGGTTGTTATTTCAAAGTTACCAAGATTGAACCTGAATATATTTGGATATATGTTACCTGTTTTTTTTACTGTCATTAAATCTCCCGTTATTGAATTGTCATCAATTTATGAGTGTGCCAATTCCCTCTTCAGTAAACAATTCAAGTATTATAGCATTTTCTACACGTCCATCCAGAATAACTGCTTTGTCTACTCCATTTTCTATAGCATCAATACAAGTTTTGATTTTAGGTATCATACCTCCCACTATTACACCATCAGAAATAAGTTTTTCTGCTTTTTCGACTTTGAGCTCCAAAATAAGTTTTTTATTTTTATCAATAACACCCGCAATATCTGTCAGCATCAATAATCTACTTGCCTTGAGGGCGCTTGCAATTGCGCCTGCTGCTGTATCGGCATTTATATTAAACGTGGTACCTTCATTATCCTTACCGAGTGGTGTTATTACGGGTATAGAACCTTTTCTACATTCATTAATAATCGTTGAAGGGTCAATCTTTTTTGGCTCACCCACAAAACCAAGATCCATTATTTTTTCAATATTTGAGTCAGTTTTATAAATATTTGTCAATTTCTTTGCAAAAATTATAGAATCTTTATTTCCTGACAGGCTTATTGACTTGCCTCCATGCTTTTTAATTTTCTTTACAATATCAGTATTGATTATTTCATATAATACTCGCTCAACAACTTTTATTGTATCTCGATCTGTAATTCTCAAGCCATTGTGGAACTTACTTTCTACGCCTTGCGCTTTTAAAGTTTCTCCAATTTGAGGGCCTCCACCATGGACAACGACAGGTTTCATTCCTGCTTGTTGTAACATGACGATGTTTTGAGCGAAGATATCAGCTAAATTATCATTCACCATTGCATGACCACCATACTTCACAACCACATATTTACTATCATACATTTGCATGTATGGTAGTGCTTCGGCTAAAATTTTTGCCCTTATCGAAGAGTGAATTTTTTCCATCAACCTTACCTATCAGTATTTAATTATTCTATATATTAGACATTTCAGTAGATCAATGCCAAACTTATCTTTACTTGAGGTTGCAAGGATTCCTGGTCTAGCAGCCGGCCTTCTACTAATTTTCTCATTCGTCCTAAGTAATAGATTTTCAATCTCATTTTTTTTAATTTTATCAAATTTAGTAAGAATAATCTGATAAGATACTGCCGACTTATCAAGTATCTCCATAATATTCTCATCAATTTCCTTAATGCCATGCCTCGAGTCGATAAGGAAAAAAACTGTTTCTAATTCCTTTCTTCCAAGTAAGTAGTCCTTTGTGAGCTGACTCCATTGTTTTATTGACTCTTTACTTGCCTTTGCATAGCCAAACCCCGGAAGATCAACGATAAAGAATGTTTCTCCTTGTGAAAAAAAATTAATCATTTGAGTCCTGCCCGGCGTGTTGGAAACTCTTGCAAGGCCAGACACATTTGTAACTGAATTTATTAGACTTGACTTTCCGACATTTGATCTTCCAGCAAAGGCAATTTCTTTTTTTTTATGAGTGGGGAACCCATCATTCGCGACAACAGATAAACAGAATTTACTATCTGCAGCAAAGGCTAATCGTGCGTCTGCGAACTCATCCTCGGTGAAATCTGAGTAATCGATAAAACCTAGCTCTTTTCTGGTTTCTTCTTGAAGGTATTTTTTATGTTTGACCAAAGTTCAACCTCTACGCCCATTCGTTTCATTATGATATATTGTTGTAGTGAGGATAATGTATTGTTCCAAGCCCAATAAATAACTAGACCAGCTGAAAACTGTGCAAATAAAAAAGTTAGGGCGACAGGCATCCACGCAAATATTTTTTGCTGGATAGGATCCGGAGGGGCTGGGTTCAATCTCATTTGAATAAACATGGTGAGACCCATAATAATGGGCCATATACCAATTACTAGAAATGATGGTGGATACCATGGAATTATACCAAATAAATTAAATAGAGTGGTCGGATCTTTTGCTGATAGGTCTGCTATCCAACCGTAAAAAGGTTGATGTCTCATTTCCATTGTGCACAAGAGTACTTTGTAAAGTGCAAAGAATACTGGGACTTGTATCAAAATTGGTATACAGCCAGACAGTGGATTAACCTTATCTTTTTTATATAGTGCAATAATTGCTTGTTGCTGTTTTGCGCGGTCATCCTTGTAATTTTCTCTAATTTTTAGCATCTCAGGCTGTAGTTTTTTCATTGCACTCATAGAGACATAAGCCTTGTTTGCGAGTGGGAAAAATACAATCTTGATGAGTACTGTCACCCCTAAAATTGAGAGGCCATAGTTTCCAAGTATTCCATAGAGCCATTGGAGGACATAAAATAATGGTTTTGTTAGGAAATAGAACCAGCCCCAGTCAACCAATAAGTCGAATTTTTCAAGTGAATATTCCTCTTCATATTGATCTAAGATTTTTACTTCTTTTGCACCCGAGAAGACATGTGAGGTTACTGTTGTGGAACCACCTGCATTTACCTTTTGAGCTGAGCCTAAATAGTCAACTTGATAGGTAGAACCGTTACCCTTGGATGTGTATCGACCCTGATAATTTATATCTTGGGGAGGAACAATTACCGTTGCCCAGTTTTTATCAGTAAAACCAAGCCAGCCGGTGGTAATATTATCAAATGACTCAGTCTGCTCAGCTATATCTGCGTAATCAGCTTTTTTCTCTCCTTCGCTTCCTAGTACACCAATATAACCCTCGTGAAGCACAAAGAAATTCGTATAATCCTCAGGAAGACCTTTTCTTGATACAAGAGAATATGGGTATAAGATTTCAAAGGAATTTGAGTTATTTTTTACTGTTTGTGTGATGGTGAACATGTAGTTATCATCTATACTAAATTCCTTAGAAAAAATAAGACCCTCATTATTATCCCACTGAAGCATTACTGGCGAGTCAATACTTAATTCATTGCCAGAGACTAATTTCCAAACTGTTTCATTATTCGGTAGCTTTGCTCGTGATTTAGTGTCGCCGACCCAGCCTTGGTGGGCATAATAGGGGTTCTCTGATGTGTAAGGTTTTAATAACTGAACTAATTTGCTATCTGCGTCAATTGTATCTCTGTATTTTTTTAGACGAACATCATCTAATTTGGCCCCAAGCAGTGAGATTGATCCCTCAAGTTTTTGTGTATTAATTTTTATACGTTCGACGTATAGGTCTGCTTCCGAAACCGAGTTTGACGAAGCTGTTGCAAGAGCAATTTTATCTTCACTTTCAACATTGCTATCAGGGAGTGGTATATTAGATAGATCTTGGCTTTCCTGAAGGTTAATTTCACCGTCTATTTGCCTTGATGTTCTCTCATCGATTTGGCTACTTCCAATAAAATATTGCCATATTAATAATACTAATATTGATAAACCAATTGCTAATATAAAATTTCTTTGTTCATTCATTAAATTATCAGATCTTTTTACATAAATTTTCCAAGTCACTTTTTAGTGTCTCAAAGGGGTAATCCAAAATAGCCTTTCGTGCTATCATGACATAATTTGTATCTGGCTTTGCATAGTCGATGAAAACATCAGCGATAGCAGATCGCATTCTTCTTTTCGCCTTATTTCTACGAACAGATGTTCCAATTCTCTTAGAGGCCGTATATCCAATTTTTGGGTTTGAATGCATTTTATCTTCAAGATTGTGCTGTAGAAGGATAAATGATGGCGTCACAAATTTTTTGCCACTTGAAGCAAGTTTGAACTCATTCCTTTTTTTTAAAACTTCCATTCTAAACAACTGTTATTACAGAATTATGCAGAAAGACGTTTTCTTCCTTTTGAACGTCTACGGTTTAGTACTTTCAATCCGCCATTAGTTGATTTCCTTGCCCTAAAACCGTGCCTTCTTTTTCTAACAAGTACGCTTGGTTGATAAGTACGTTTCACTTTATTTACTCCAAACTATAAATTTAGATATCTATACAATAATAAATATAAAACATAAACAAAAAATATATTTATTTTATAATA
>MDTC01205113.1_pt1 | contig 16373 bp, 16 predicted proteins | sample 811181 | NCBI WGS metagenome assembly MDTC01 (sample SAMN05326644, study PRJNA326480) | marine metagenome | isolation source: seawater | place: Pacific Ocean: North | collected 2011
CCACCATCTCTGGAGTCATGGCTTCTGCCATGGCACGACCAGCAGGTCCAGTGGCAATGGAGATTTTGGCTTGGGTTGTTGCTGTGGATTGAGTCATGATTGCGTCCGGTAGGAATACTTGATGAATTAGAAACTTGAAGATTGATGCATGAGCCATGCGGAAGCAGCTTGTTGATACTTCCACGCAATGAGTAGATCTTTAGCCATAGAACGTAGTTCTGCTAAATCCTGAGATTTGTCGATCTCTCTGCAGAGCATCTCAACCTCAAATTGTTGACTAAGCGTCAACGAAATAGGAACTGCTTTAGCTTGAGCCATGGTTATGTCCGGAAAGGGACCTCACTGTTCTATAACATTTTTCCAAAGATGTAAGTGGTATTAACCGAACCCAACTTCTGAAATATTTGCTGTTGAGAATCACATTCAACAGCCTCTTTTAAGAAGCAACATTATTCAACAAGGCGACTAATTGTTATTGATAATCTTTTGCAATTAAAGTGCCCTAGTTATTGGCATAGCTGAGCTAAGAGCGGGGTCTGCGCGGCTTGTTAACAAAGGCGAGGCAAACATCGTGTATTTAATACAAATGATCAGGTCATCTCTCCGGTGTGTTCACAATCTCTTTTGTGGTCGCAGATCCATCCCTCAACTGGTTTTCTAAACCTGCGTGCTCCGCCGTTGAGAGGGTTGCTGACGCAGATAGTGACCTAAAAGCGTTAGCAATGGCTTGATAGGTGGTCTGAGACAACCATGCGCTTTCAATCAAACTGGTTGCTAACGCCTGAAGGCTGGGTTTTCGAACCGGCTTGGTGGTCTCAATAAATTCAGTTTGTCGGCTCCTGCTCTGATTGGAGCAAGGGCTCCAAGGCTGGAGGATTAGTCAAGAATTGCCGGGGTGGTGATCATGAGTGAAATGACTTCACTCTCTGCCTCCATTTTGAAAATTTCACCCCTGTCCATGCTGTCCAAACCTGCTCATTCCATGAAGGAGCTCGATCATCTGGTCCCGAGCTTGCTGGTCATTAAGCTTCGGATTTTGCTTTTTGAGGTTCGCAACCATTTCAAAGAACTGATCTGCATCTTGTCTTGAGGCTGTTTCGATCCACTCCTCGAACTCCGACCTGTTGTCCTTAAGGAGTTTTTCCTCAAGCATCGTTTTGTAGTGGGGATAGAGGAAGGCATAGTGCGTCTCACAAAGTATCCCTAACTCCCTTAAGAGCCGAACAGATGAGCCGCCACTGATGTAATTGAGTCCAACCTTCTTTTTTTGGCCGAGCCAGTCACAGGCTGAGGCGAGAGTCTCATATGCTCCCTCTTTGTTGGTCATAACTAATTGCCTCCACTGAAAGTAAGTCTTCTCATCGAACTGATCAAGGATCTGCTTTCTAATACCTGACGGCGAACATTTGAACTGTCTCCCCACCCGAACGGCAAGGGTCCATACGGGATGCTTAAAACGTTTCCCTGCCTCATCGCTAAGCGTTAGGACAACGGCCCAAAGACCACACTTAAAAGTGATCCTTTCGGAATGTTTGACCATGAAAACGCTATGACCATCACGACCCTCGGGCACTGGCTCTAGCAAATGCGGTTTGTAGAGAATATGTTTTTTATTTTGCTCCTTCCAGCGGTCCTGATCGTGTTTTTTATGTAACGCCACCACCTCATCAGACTTAGCTTCTTTGAAGCTTTGTTGGAAGATTTCTTTGCTCCGTTTTGCTGAGGAGCCGTCTCCAACCTCTATTGCCTTACCAAAACGATCCATCAGTTTTCAAGTTCCTCCAGGAGAGTTATCAGTAATGCGGCGGAAGCTCCAACTTATAGCTCTCATTCATTAAATGGATGAACAGCAGCATTAAAGCTGTAAACAAGATAAGAGTTGCCATTAAATACCCGGCCCCGAGATGGACTTCTAGTGGTGACAAGCATTCGTCAGTTCTTTTGAGTTTTAAGTCTCTCACTTGGATCCAAAGGAGAAGCCAAGGCACGAACCGGTTTGTGACGTCCTTCAATGACAAAAACGCCCATTGGCTCAGCGTGCGCTGTGTGGATTCTCATCAGGGAAGGATACTTTTTCGATCGTCTAAGGACTAGATGAAGGTTGTTTTGATGCACGTTTTTGCTTGAAGCGTTAGCGAAAGACCAATCATGATTCAGGCCTCACTATGTTGATGGAAAAACATCTTCACTACTGCAGGAGACTCAGACTTCTTTGAAAATCATCCAATTCCCTCATATTGCAAGTAGAGCCTGAACCAAGGACTAGCCAGTGAACCTTCGCCTGAAATTACCAATGAATCGGTGCAATCGAACTCACATGAATCCCTCAAGGTGATGCGAGATGCAGCGGGAAGCTTCCGCTTTGCCGGTTGACCACATGCCTTTGCTTACACTAGTACACCTGTACTTGCTGGTAAGTCATGGAGGAGTGGAGCTATGTGGACGAGAGAGAGCTGAAGAACTGCCGTTGTTCCAGCGTTTGTGTGTCATGTCAGCACTTTCGGCATGGCGTGGACCGACACTGCCACACCTTGGTGGCGTGCAATATCAGGCAGCAGTTGCTGCAGCAAGGCCAACATCTCACCAAGACTTGCCATCTCTGGGCACCCACATGGCAAAGCACAGCCGGATGGGCACCCGAAATGGGGTGAGACCACAAAGATGATGGGTCTTACCCAGATCAGAATCCAAATCTCACCTGAATGCCAGAAGGACGGTGATACCTGTATCCATCCCTGTAGCCATATCCGTAGGCGAAGGCAGGACGAAGTGGGCGATAGCCTCCATATCTTCCATTGCTGTAGACGTTCCGGCGAAACCGATTCCAATCACGTCTGTCATGACGAATGGCTCGGCGTATTTGCCTGTTCTCAACACGTCGGTTATGTCTGTTGTGGTGATTCCTGTGATGGTGATGGTGATGATTAGCTTCAACTCCAGGAGCGATGGCCAATATTGCCGCTCCGACAATTCCGACGCAGGTCATGGAGTTCACCACCATCGCTTTGATGGAGACAGAGAGAACACTTGATGCTTTAGCCATCGCTATCCATTAGATCCATTCACCATGACGCAACTTCAGGTGTTCCTTCCTGCATCAGTGGCAGTCCTTAACCAAGACCTGAAAACACTGGGGGGCCTCCTGGGAAAGCAAAACAGGATGGGTGCCTGAGATCAGGTCAAGCAAGGCATAAAAAAAGAAGGCAAGGAAGCCTTCTCCAGGGATGTGAGGAGCTAAATCTTGTGAGAAGTTGGCTCCTTCATCCCTAGGAAGGCCATTGAGATGCGTCAACCAACTGATCCGTGGGGGGATGATCAGCGTGATTTTTGAGGGTTCATTCTCAATTGAGAAGAGCTTCTTCACGGAGTGGAAACAAGGTAACACTCCTAACGAGAAGCAGAAGAACCCTGCCTTTGGCAGGGTTTCTTTTGTCTGATCACTCACTTTGGAGCACAAAGACGACTACGTCAGCTTCGGTGAGTCAGTAGGGATAGATGTATCTGTGGAAGGCGATGTCGATGCCATCGTTTGTGGCCACCGCTTTTTTTTTAGTGCATATAGAAATCGGAATGTATCGAATGCCGCTAACTGTTCTTGTTCAAATAGGCGTTGATCGTTGTGGGCAAACAGCCCGGTGGCATCCTTCAATGTTCACGTGTTCCAACCTTTGCAGTGAAGCTGCCATATATGAACAATCGCTCCTTCGCTAAAACAATTCAACCCCTCACCCCACCGAGCATCAGTGATTCATTAACAGGAGCGAGATCCAGTATTCGTTGCCGATTAATTACCTAATTTGCTGTACAGAGCAAAGAAAACTTCATGAATAATACTTGCATAAATGTGGAAGAGGGACTCTATTGAGAAGGATTAAAACTTGTTTAGAATAGAAACGCATTGTGATACTGGATCAGAGGCATTCCTATACCAGTATTCCAACAGAGTAATTAGATGGATGCTAAGTCCAGTGAATCAGGATGGGCAGGTTAGTTTCACCGAACCAACTATTGTTTTTATTTTGAAGTAGTGAGGAAAGTTTCATTTCCTCACGATTGAGTTCCAAGGAGGGATGGATTCGTTGCTCTACATTGGCAGTTTTCAATAAGCCGAGTCTTTTTGTTTCCTTCCAAGATGCCAGAGTTTTAAGAAACGATTCAATATCTGAATTATCACCTGACACAGTCCAAACAAATTGAGGACGCTCCCAGAGAGCTAAAAGTCTTGGTGTTTGTTCAGGTTGAAGGATAAGGCTTAGCTCAGATGCTGATGTTTCAGCCCTACCAAGGAGATCTGGAAGTTTTGCATTAAATTTTTCACCACAATCCCAAGCCAGAGTAATAACTTCAGAGGCATTAGTGTTAGCAAACATATGCCCTAACTTGTCACGCTTTGTTGCTAAATAATCGGCATTATGATCTCCTGGGCGAATAATCAAAGGAATCCGACTAACGACTTCCAAGCCATATCCACCAAGGCCTGCAATTTTTCGCGGGTTATTGGTAAGAAGCCGCAAGCGATGAATACCAAGATCACCAAGGATCTGAGCTCCTACTCCATAATTTCTCAAATCAGCACCAAATCCAAGCTTTTCATTCGCTTCGACGGTGTCTAAGCCCCCATCTTGAAGGCTATAAGCTTTCAATTTATTGATGAGACCGATACCACGACCTTCCTGGCGTAAATAAACAACCACACCTTCCCCCTCTTCTTGAATTTGCTTCAACGCTGCCTCAAGCTGCGGTCCGCAATCGCAACGAAGAGAGCCAAAGGCATCACCAGTAAGGCACTCAGAGTGCATACGAACCAAAACAGGTTCCTGCAATTGCCCAGGGATTCCTTTCACAAGAGCTACATGCTCACTGTTGTCCAGTTCATTCCTAAAACCAATCGCCTGAAACTGCCCAAATTGGCTTGGCATCTCAGCCTGTGCATGACGACGAACAAAACGTTCATTTTGAAGTCGATAGCTGATGAGGTCGGCAATGCTGATAAGGCGCAGACCAAAGCGTTTTGAGTAGTCCTGCAGCTCAGGAAGCCTGGCCATTGAGCCATCGGAATTCTGAATTTCACAGATCACTCCTGATGGGATGAGTCCGGCGAGCTGGGCAAGATCCACAGCAGCCTCGGTATGTCCTGCCCGTTTGAGCACCCCTCCAGACCTAGCCCTAAGCGGGAACACATGACCTGGACGCCTCAGATCTGATGGCTTGGCATTGGCTTGCAACACAACTTGAATCGTACGAGAACGGTCCTCGGCTGAAATTCCAGTTGAGACACCATGCTCAGGACCAGCATCAATGCTGACAGTGAATGCAGTTTGGTTTTCATCGGTATTGCGATCAACCATCAAGGGAAGGTCGAGTGCATCGAGTCGATCGCCTTCGATGGCAAGGCAGATCAAACCTCGAGCTTCCGTAGCCATGAAATTAATCTGCTCTGGCGTCGCAAATTGCGAAGCACAAATCAAATCACCTTCATTTTCACGGCGCTCGTCATCGACCACAACAACGCACTCTCCATTGCGGATAGCGTTGAGGGCATCAGGGATGGAATCAAAGATCGGGTCCACATCCTCGGCAGCTTTGGCTGAATGGCTCAGCGTTCTAGGTATCCAACGATCATTCAACATTATCGACGCCAGTACGATCAGCCGATCTTTCCGCTCAGTATGGCGATCAAACGAGTTGCGGTAATCGGAGCATCTGGTTATGGGGGCTTGCAAAGCCTGAGACTTCTGCAGTCCCATCCAGATTTTGAGATCACCCTCCTCGGTGGAGGGCGGAGTGCTGGAAATCGCTGGAGTGAGCTTTGTCCTTTTCTGCCACTTGCAGATGATCCTCAGGTGGAGAGTCCTGATCCAGAACGGATTTCTGAACGTGCTGATGCTGTCTTACTCAGCCTTCCCAATGGTTTGGCGAGCGGACTGGTCCCCGAACTTCTTGAGCGAGGGGTGCGGGTCATTGATCTCTCCGCTGATTACCGTTACCGATCATTGGAACAGTGGTCCGCTGTTTACGCCCAAGAGGCTCGTTCCTGCAGTCGAACCGATGCTGACCTGTGTTCTGAGGCTGTGTACGGATTGCCTGAGTGGAACGGTCCTGCCATTGCAACCGCTCGATTAGTGGCAGCACCTGGCTGCTTCCCAACTGCGAGTCTGCTTCCCTTGTTGCCATTTCTAAAGCAAGGTTTGATCGAAAAGGATGGCGTCATTATCGACGCGAAAACAGGCACATCCGGAGGGGGTCGCGCTGCTAAGGAAAACCTCCTCCTAGCAGAAGCCTCAGAATCCATCTCGCCTTACGGAGTCGTAGGGCATCGCCACACATCAGAAATTGAGCAGATGGCTAGTGAAGTTGCAGGTTGTGGCATCCAGCTGCAATTCACTCCTCATCTTGTTCCTATGGTTCGCGGATTGCTCTCAACGGTCTACGCGAGGCTGCGCGATCCTGGCCTCACTGCAGAAGACTGCACAACCGTTCTCGATAGTTTCTACCGGCATCACACCTGCGTCACCGTCTTACCTGTTGGAATATATCCAGCTACTAAATGGGCTAAACACACCAATCGTGCCTTCCTATCGGTACAGGTTGATAACCGAACTGGAAGGCTTGTTTTAATGAGTGCTGTCGACAATTTGATGAAAGGACAAGCCGCTCAGGCCATTCAATGTCTCAATCTCATGGCAGGGCTCCCAGACGAGACTGGATTGCCACTCACTCCTTTTTACCCCTGATCTCATTTCAGCCAATCGATTGACCTTGCCTCCAATTCAGTCCAGTTAGAGCAATCGCCCATGGCAAGATTCGATGCTCCTGGAATTGAATTCTCTTGGCTAAGGAGGCTGGAGTGTCATTTTGATGTACCGGAACAGCGGCTTGAGCAATAATGCGTCCTGCATCAACATCAGGCTGCACCAAGTGAGCTGTACAACCACTCACTCTCACAGATGCTTTGAGTGCTTGTCCAACAGCATCAAGGCCTTTGAAGCTAGGAAGCAGCGATGGATGAATGTTGAGCAGTCTGTTGGGAAAGGCGTCAATCAAGACTGATGTGACAATCCTCATCCATCCCGCCATCACAACCAACTCAACATCAGCTTGAAGAAATGTCTTAACTAAGGCGTGATCAAGATGTTCTCTCTGATTGAACTTTCGATGATCAAGCAGCTTGCAGGGAATGTTGAAGCAATCCGCTCTCTTTGCTGCTCCGCACCCTTGATTATTGACCACCAACTGACGAATCTCAGCCTTAAGCAGATTCGCGCTGATGGCTTCTTGAATAGCCCCGAAATTGCTGCCATTTCCAGATGCCATCACTCCTAATCGGAGCATTGGCTCAAATTGAGGCCATCGTTCTATCGATGGTGCAACCAACTCCCCACTTGAACCAAGTGAATCATCAGAGCAGTAGCTACGGTTCAATTGTTCGGGCATTATGTTCTCATGTCCCATCTATCCATCCTGCCAACTGTCATCACAGACCTCGAACTTCTTGAGGAAACTCTGTTGTCAGAGCAATATCAAGTGCAGCGTCCCGGCCTGATCAAGGCTTTTGGCCAAGATATTCATCCAGCCGAATTGGTGGCAACAGATCTCAGTGGTCTCCAAATGGGGTGGAGGCGAAATGGTGATGGTTCTTTATCGTTGATGGTGGATCTTGGTCAAACCAAGGATTCAGCTGGATACCAGGTGCGTTTGCAGAAAATATTGCGAAATTACGCCTTGAGGTCAGCCCTGCGCTCCAAGGCAGGAGTCACCTTCAACCCATCTGTCAGCTCCACTGATCAATTTGGGGCGAAGCGAGTCATGTGCTGATGAGTGGCGTCAGAGTCTCAATTGATCTGTGCGAACCGGCAAGTCAACAACTCAAGGTGCAACTTGAGTGGACGCCACGTGTTGTTCATCAAAGTTGGCTTTTACCGATATGGACGCCAGGCTCTTACACGGTTCGAGATCACGCCCAGCATCTTCATAGCCTTGAGCTTCAGCAAGCAGGAAGAACGCTTCACGCAAGGCGTGTAGCTCCATCGCGTTGGGAGATAGAGCTTCCAACTCTTGAACCCGTTTGCTTGGTTTATACATTGGAAGCCCGTTTGTTGACGGTACGAACCAATTATCTTGATCCCGATTTCGCATCACTCTGCCTACCTGCAGTCGTCATGTTGATTGAGGGACAACGCTGGAGTACCCATCATCTTCATTTAGTTTTACCCTCTGGTTGGTTCGGACACGTTCCATTACCAAGTGATGATGGTGTCTATGAAGCAAGGGATTTCGATCATCTTGTCGATGCACCAGTTCACGCTGGGCCATTCCAATCAAACCAATTTTCAGTATGTGGTCATCAACACGAATTACTTCTGATTGGTGATCCACCCATGGGTTGGCCTGAAAATTTAAAGTCGGATATTGAGGATGTGTGTCAAGCCGCATGCAAGCTGATTCTCTCTCCACCTCCTGCCGGAGACTGCTATCAACTGGTCATTCAACTGCTAGATGAAGGATATGGTGGCCTGGAGCATGATCATGCAGCAGTTCTACAATTTTCCTGGGAAACTCTCACTAAAAAAGACGGTTATCGGCAACTTTTGCAGCTAATCGGGCATGAATATTTTCATCAATGGAACGTGAGAAGGCTCCGACCCAGCGCGTATGTGCCCTATCGGTACGATAAAGCTGAAATTAGTGACGGACTTTGGTTTGCAGAAGGTATTACTAGTTATTTTGATCTCACGCTTACACTTCTAGCTGATCAATCTGATCGTCAAACGTTCCTTCAAGATTTAGCAAAAGATATCTCTCATGTGCTTCTAAATCCAGGGAGAGAAATTCAGTCACTGTCAGACAGCTCGAGGGAAGCTTGGGTAAGATTATACAAACAAACATTAGCAAATTCAACTTCTCAAATTAGTTATTACCGTCTCGGTACCGTTATTGCTTTTTGCCTTGATGTAGGTTTAAGACAATCAGATTCTTCACTTTCTACTGTTGTAAGAGATCTTTGGCAAAGTTTCGGAGTTTATGGCAAAGGCTATGAATCATCTGATCTAATTAATGCCGTAGCTCTCCATAATCCTCATCTTGCTGAAATTCTTCCAGCTTGGCTTGAAAATTCGATCGAACCTCCCATTCACGAAAGCTTGCATGCTTTAGGTCTTCAAGCGACCGCTGTGCATTCGGAACATGCAGATACAGGAATGCGAATTTCGGAACAAGGCGGACGACTTTTAATCAAACAAGTCATGCTTTCTGGTCCTGCTGAACAAGCAGGTCTCGTCCCAGGTGATGAAGTGATTGGTCTGCATCACTGGAGGCTCAGGGGAGTTGAGCACTGGCATGCACTTTTGAAGGGCCCTGAACAAATGCCAGTCCTCTATGCGCGTCGCGGACGTCTTGGCTCGACAATCCTGAAGAAAAGCGATCCAGTTGTTGATCATTGGGAAATCACCTGGGACCCTAGTGCAACGTCATTTCAAAAGGAATTACGTGATAGATGGTTTGCAATCGTGTGACTGACCCTTGGAAGCAACTCCAGGCTGTCTTGAAACACCCTGGAATCGGAATAATTTTCTGCATCAGCACCCTTGGGTTAGGGGTTGGTGTCTTTGCATGGTTTGTCAATGATCAAAGTGGTGCATTAAAAGCTCGTAGTCGTCCTTCTCTCCTCGATCTTCTCGATGAGGTTGGTCGTGAGCCAACTCCAGAAACCAAAAAAAACAACCAAACGGCTCAGCCTCAATCCCCTAGGTCGATTTCCTGGTCGTCACCACTGGCTAGACAGTGTTCTGAATTTGATTCTCAAGTAAAGAGTCGCCTTGAAGAACAACAACGCTTGCTGAAACAACGGCGCGTTTCTGTAGCAACGGATCCTTCAAATTTTGGAGAGCGGTTCAGAATCAATCCATGGGGTAAACCACTGAATCCCGATCCACGCGTTGTCGTCCTTCACGAAACCGTGTATTCCCTTCAATCAGCAGTCAATACTTTTATGACCCCTCATCCCAGAGATGCTGATCAAGTGAGTTATCACACCTTGATAGGACTTGATGGAAAAATTGTAGATTTAGTGGATCCACTCAAACGTGCTTATGGGGCAGGATATTCGGCATTTCTTGGTGAGTGGGCCGTAACCAATTCGAAAATAAGTGGGTCTGTCAATAATTTTGCTCTTCATCTGAGCTTAGAAACTCCAAAAGATGGCGGAAATAACAATTCTTCCCATAGCGGCTATACCACCACTCAATATGATTCTCTAGCGCTCGTTTTAAACGATTGGATTGATCGTTTTGGGTTTGCCCCAGCAGCCATAACAACCCACCGTCACGTTGACCTAGGTGGGGAAAGAGGTGATCCTAGAAGTTTTGATTGGCAGGAATTACAAGTTCGCTTAGCAGCGTTAGGAGCACTTTGTACATAATCATCTGGCCACAAAATACTTAAACGAGTGGTGGAATGATTGAACGGCGTTTTGAGTAAATTAAACCATGCAGTTCAGTATCCTGCATATATCGAAGAACACGTCTGGGATAGTCAAGCTTGCCATTGTGAAGATAGGCAAGCGTCGATATCGCCTTGGCATCCACATAAGAACGACTGGCGATAAGAATCTGATCTGAGGGAAGACCAAGTTGTCTTTTTAAACGAGCAATTTTTGCAGCAAGTAATTCAACATTAGCGTCAGAATCCATTAACAAATTTCGAGCTTCAGCGATTTGAATTTTCGAGGGCTTTAACGGGAGCCGTCCTTGATGGATCAATTCACTAATCCCCAGCTGAGCAGGGCCATGAGTTGACACGAAACCAGAGTGAACAACAAAAGGCAGGTCTTCTCCAGGTTTGGAATGTTGTATTTCATCGAACAGGATTGCTGTGATGAGCATCGGGTTCACCTTGTGGCGACGAGCTTCTCTCTTAATGACTGGCTTAAGAACTTGAAGTCGATTCACTGTTTTGGTGCGTAGGGGCTGGAACTGATCCACACCACGCGTAAACAACTGAGCAAGACGAGTTTGCGGGCCATGAACCCCAAAGCGGCGCTGCAGCAAATGAAGTTCCTCTGGGCTGAACACGCTCGGATCGCCCTGAAGGGGTTGCGTCTGGATCTCAGCATCGACCAAAGGCAGCTGATTGGTGCTGCGTATGTGCGAGATGGACAAACAGATGAAGCCCAGAACTCCTGCTATGGCAACCACCTGACGTCCAAAAAGACTCACAAAAAACAGATCAGGTTGGATGCGGAGAGAATAACCGCGATATTCCAATTCATGGGCATCTTGGAGAATCACGGATAGGTTCATAGATGAAAGTTCTCCGCAAGAGATGAGCTTCCCGGATTTCAGCGCCATCGATAGCCAGACCCAGTGGCAACGCTTTTGCGATTTGCTTTGGTATCACGATGATCTCGGCCTATGGCTCGATGTCAGTCGAATGCATCTCAATAGCTCTGACCTCGAGACGCTTACGCCTCGATTAGAACAAGCCTTCGTAGCCATGGACGCTCTTGAAGGCGGGGCAGTGGCTAACGCCGATGAGCAGCGTCAAGTTGGTCACTACTGGTTACGTCAACCACAGCTTGCTCCTGAACCACAGGTTGGTCTAAGTATTTCTTCTGAGATCGACGCCATCGATCAATTTGGCAAAGCCATTCTTGATGGGTCGATTCAGGCTCCGAATGGAGATCGATTTACGGATGTTTTATGGATAGGGATCGGCGGTAGTGCGCTCGGTCCATTGCTCATGGTCCGCGCTTTGCAGGATCAGAACTCTGGCCTGCCATTTCATTTTTTCGACAACGTCGATCCAAACGGCATGAATCGAGTGCTCTCCGGCCTCGGTGAAAGGCTATGCACAACTTTGGTGATTACGGTCAGCAAATCCGGTGGCACTCCAGAACCTCATCTAGGCATGGAACAAGCCAGACATCGTCTCGAAGCCCATGGCGGCAGCTGGCCAGGGCAAGCGGTCGTTGTCACCATGGCTGGTAGCAAGCTTGATCAGCAGGCTCAATCAGAGAAGTGGCTCAAACGCTTCGACATGTTCGACTGGATTGGGGGCCGCACCAGTATCACCAGCGCTGTTGGTTTACTGCCGGGCGCTTTGATCGGCTGCGACATCCGTGGTTTCCTTGCAGGGGCAGCGCAAATGGATGAAGCCACTCGCTCTACAGATGTGCGCCGCAATCCATCTGCACTGATGGCTGCTTCTTGGTACGTCGCTGGAGGAGGCAAAGGCAAGCGCGACATGGTGGTCCTGCCTTATCGAGACCGATTGGAGGTATTCAGTCGCTATTTACAGCAGCTGGTCATGGAATCGCTCGGCAAACGGCTTGACCGTAATGGCAACGAAGTGCACCAAGGCATTGCTGTTTATGGAAATAAGGGTTCAACCGACCAACACGCCTACGTACAGCAACTTCGTGACGGTATCGATAATTTTTTTGTGACTTTCATCGAAGTTCTTCGAGATGTAGATGACATTCCCTCAATCAATGGGGAACGTCCAGGAGACTTTCTCGATGGATTTTTACAAGGAACGCGCTCAGCGCTCACCGAAGGAGGGCGTCAAAGCTTAAGCATCAGTATGCGTCGCTTTGATGCTCGACGTCTCGGAGCATTGATTGCACTGTTTGAACGTGCTGTTGGTTTCTATGGGGAGTTGGTCAATATCAACGCTTATCACCAGCCAGGCGTTGAAGCAGGCAAAAAAGCAGCAGCAGCCATCCTCAAACTGCAAGGGCAAGTTGAAGAAGTCTTGTCTGATGGTGTTTCGAGGTCAGCTGTAGAGATCCAACAAGCAATTGGTTCAGGCACCAATGAAGTCATTTTTTGGATCCTTCGTCATCTCACAGGAAACAACCGCGGATATGTAGCCCAGGGGAGCTGGGACAGACCCGCGTCAATGCGATTCAGTAAGGGCTGATTTGTAATCAGCTCGGCACCAAGTTAACGAGCTTTCCTGGGACAACAATCACGCGTTTGGGAGGTTTACCTTCCAACCAACGCTGAGCCACATCACTAGCCAGAGCCAAACGCTCCAGCTCCTCCTTGGTGCAATCAACAGAAATGGACAATGATCCCCGCACTTTTCCTTTGACCTGAATCACGACTTCAATAGTGTCCAAAACAAGAGCTTTTGGATCGTGATCAGGCCATGACTGATCATGAACACTGCCTAGACCGCCGAGTCGTTGCCAAAATTCTTCAGCAAGATGGGGAGCAAACGGTGCCAGCAGTCTTACGAGAGCTGTCATCGCCTCTTGCCGAACCCCATCTGAGGCCTGATTAAGCCCAGAGGAAAGAGCGTTGCTGAGCTTCATCAGCTCAGAAATAGCAGTGTTGAATTGAAATTCATTGCTGAGATCCTCGCTGACTGCCTTGATGGCCTGATGCACGGCCCTTCGAACATCACTATCAGATTCTCCTGAAGGAGAAAGGGCACCTACTTGATTGACTTCGGAGTCCACGAGTCGCCAGAGACGTTGCAAAAAACGGAACTGACCTTCCACATCTGCGTCATCCCATTCCAAATCCTTTTCTGGAGGGGCTTTGAAAAGGATGAACATTCGAGCTGTATCTGCTCCATAGCGATCGATCACAGCAGCGGGGTCAACGCCATTGTGTTTCGACTTCGACATTTTTTCGAACAGGATCTCCAAGGGGCCGCCGTCGTCTGGATCGCATGGATCCGATTGATCGCTCACTCTCATAGGCGAAACATATCGGCCAGTTCTGGGATTGCGATAAGTAATTCCCTGCACCATTCCTTGCGTTAGGAGACGTTCAAAGGGCTCATTAACATCTAAGAGACCACGATCCTTAAGTGCTTTAGTAAAAAAACGTGCATAGAGTAAATGAAGAATTGCATGTTCAATTCCACCTACATATTGCTTAACAGGTAACCAACGATTAATGGTGGTTGGATCAAAGGGGAGATCTTGATTATGAGGATCTGGAAAACGCAAGAAATACCATGAAGAACACATAAAAGTGTCCATCGTGTCCGTCTCTCGACGAGCCGGTTTTCCACAGTTTGGACAAGGTACATTGACCCACTCTTCGATACTTGCAAGTGGGGAGCCACCTGCACCTTTTAGATCAATACCTGTAGGCAGTTTGACTGGTAGTTGATCCCTAGGGACAGGAACAGCACCACAATCATCACAGTGAATAATTGGAATTGGACATCCCCAGTACCTCTGGCGGGAAATCAGCCAATCACGAAGCTTGTATTGCCGCTTAGGGCGAGCCCAGCCCTTCTCAGCCCCAAATTGGGTAATGGAGTGTTTAGCCACCTCATTGGACAATCCATCAAAGTCAGCCGAATGAATAAGCGTTCCATTCCCTGTCCAGGCTTCTCCGTCATTGACGTGCTCATCAGCTCCAGAAACCTCAATGACCCTGCGAACAGGTAATTCATGTTGCCGAGCGAATGAAAAATCTCGAGTGTCGTGGGCGGGGACACCCATAACAGCACCAGTTCCATAATCAGCGAGTACATAATCAGCAATCCAGATAGGAATTGAGAGACCATTCGCTGGGTTGATTGCATTCGCGCCGGTAGGCACGCCCCGTTTCGGCTGATCATCAGACGTTCTCTCTTCATGACTTAGTTCAGTCATTAGTTCTCGGAATGCCGTTACCGAGACGCTTTCATTTTTTGTTGTAAGTTGATCTACGAGTGGATGATCAGGAGCTAAAACAAGATAACTCACACCAAATAAAGTATCTGGACGAGTTGTGAAAACTGTGATTGAGAGATCTGGATGTTGATCAACTTGGAACTCAATCTCTGCACCAATGGAGCGACCAATCCAATTGGCCTGCATTGTTCGTACGCGCTCTGGCCAACCCTGAAGTTGATCAAGATCATCAAGCAATGCATCGGCGTAGTCGCTGATGCGCAAAAACCATTGACGTAGGTCCCGCTTTTCCACAAGCGCTCCAGAACGCCAGGAGCGTCCATCAGCATCAACCTGCTCATTAGCGAGCACGGTTTGGTCAACAGGATCCCAGTTGACGGTTGCATCCTTTTGGTAAGCAAGACCACCCGAATGAAGTTCCAAAAACAACCATTGAGTCCAGCGGTAGTAATCGCTGTGACAAGTTGCTTGCTCACAATCCCAGTCAATTGACAGCCCGAGACGACCCAGCTGAGCTCGCATCTGAGTGATATTCCTATCTGTCCAAACCCCCGGTTCAATCTTCCTTTCGATTGCAGCGTTCTCCGCCGGTAATCCAAAGGCATCCCAACCCATCGGATGAAGAACCGCATCACCACGCATTCGCTGAACGCGCGCTATCACATCCGTGATGACGTAATTGCGCACGTGTCCCATGTGCAGCGTTCCCGATGGGTAAGGGAACATCGACAAGGCGTAAAAAGGTCGTTGCCCAGGTTTTGGATCCTTTGTCTTATAGAGACTTTGCTCCTTCCAAAAAGCTTGCCATCGTTCTTCGAGAGCAAGTGGCTGATAACGGTCAGTGGGCAAAGAGACTGAGCTGGCAGATGGGGATGAGGAAGCCGTCACAACAGGGATACATATGAACAGATCGTGACACAAACGGGTGTTTTAAAGGCCACGAGGCATTGGTCGAATCAAAAGCATGGCTTGACGGCTGACTAAAGCTGGGTCTTCAGAATCAGTTGGTTGAAAGGCTAGGCAATGTTGGTCTTGCCAGATCAGTACACCAATCAGGCATCGACCATCGATCAACTCCAAACTCAGAATTCTGCGGTCACGAATCCACGCCTGCAGCAGGCGAATGCTCGGAAGGCTCGGATCGAAGGAACTTGGCTCCATAAGATCAGAGGAAAATTAGAAGGCTTATGCTGAGTTTCAGCAAACTCATCATATTAAACCTGAAAAATCCAAACACTGCTACAAACTAAATGTTGATCCAAATTGGCCTAAGCATATAAACGCAGAAATAAGCAAGGCCTTGGCTGCACAATTATCCAAACAGACGAAAAAGGAGAAAAGAGTTGTGTATTGAGCCGTCCGATTTCAAAGCTGAAACGAACCATTGGCTTTTCATCAGGCAACACAAACCAGCTCATACAATGGATGAGGCCAAGATGAATCCTCTAAGAATCTTTAAAATGTTAGAAACACTAATTCATCTGAGAAGCCATAATTCAGTGACAAACAACAGAGAAGTTGCCCCACCGCTCCTGCTTACAGAAGATCAACTAAAATGAAGCCATTGAATTCAAGGGCTAGTGAGAAGCGCAAATAAAGAACAAAAACACACTTCGAATATTTATACAAACGTCTAAGGAAAGCTCAAACAAGCATCATTCAAACACATTAAACATTCAATGACTTGTTGAACCTGGAAGCCTGGATCAAGAACACTATGCCAAGTAATAAAAAA
>MDTC01210566.1_pt1 | contig 16373 bp, 9 predicted proteins | sample 811181 | NCBI WGS metagenome assembly MDTC01 (sample SAMN05326644, study PRJNA326480) | marine metagenome | isolation source: seawater | place: Pacific Ocean: North | collected 2011
CTTTGTCAGTATTTGTTTCATCTTTAGTTTTTATAGAAGTAACCTTCCAAGTATAAGTAATGCTCATTTATTTAATTCCTTTTCAAGTCGTTCTTCAAAAACTTGTTTCATTGCTAGTATTTGATCTAGAACAAACTTTGCACTGTTTTCTTTTTTCTCAATATCAACAAGTTGTGCAAACAAATACTTTTGTTGGTCAGTAAGAGAGGATTGCTCATACTCTTTATTTTTCCATTTTAGTTTTGGGGGTTGTGTATTTTCTGTCATGTTTTTCCTATGATGGTTTTGTAGGCCAATCTGAATCTTGCAAATGCGGCCAGTTTTTATGTGTGGGTAAATCTCGTAAAGCTTGTCTGTAAGTTTGCCATTCATCTGGCACAGCTTCACCTTTTTCTGATGATCTTTGAACAATCCAATCTGACGCATCTAAAAGACTATTTCTATGTCCTCTTTGTGCAAGAGCTTTTTCTGCATCCTCATCTGGTTGTGGAAGATTTAATTGTTGTACAAACCAATCTTTATCTTGTTCTGATAAAGGTTTTTTTTCTGATACCCCTGCTATGTTTATATGGTAATTATCCCAATTAACGTCTTCTTTTTTTATTGTCATGGTTTCAATCCTATCCATGTTATATCATAATTAAAATTAGCATTAGTTGTACCACTATAAATTCGCCATCCTACTTTTCCATAACCAATACCCATCATCATCCATCTTACTCTATAAGTAAAATTATCAAAAAGACCTTGATCAAATTTATAATAGGCTTTACCTGACATTCCGAATCCTGAATCAATGCCTTTAGATGGAAAATCTAATTCAAGAACAGTTGGAAAAAATCTATCGCCACTACTACGAGTAGTACCACTAATACTTTCACTAAACGCACCAAGCCCTACTGCGTTGTATGTAGTAGCACTACGATAAAGTCTCATAGATTGTATAACTGCACCTGTATTATTAGCAAAACTTTGCACACCATAACCCCACTTGTTTTGATTATAAGTTACAGTTGTAAATTCTGGATGTATTAAATTCCAATTTTGATGGCGAGCAACAAGGGAGGTCATAGGCGCATAAGAACTTGTAGTGCCAACTAAAGGATATATTGATATATAATTATTACTTGTAGCACCATTAGTATTCCATAATACAGCATACATTTTGTGATGCTTATAAGTTGTAGCATCATGTACAAAACCACCTTGACCATGAACAAAATCTACTGTTGCATTTGTTCCAGTTGCAGTACCTGTATAATTACCTATTACTTCCCAAGCACCACCCCCTGCATCTTGCCATGTTGGAGCAGAGCTTCCATTTGATGTTAAAACTTGACCAGAATTTCCTGTAGCACCATTAACTTGTAATTGATTTATTATATTTATATTATAAAGTTTTGATGTATCACTTGGATTGCAATAATAAGATGTATTATTAGTATCATAAAAAATTGGCGCACGAAGAGACCCAACTGACGAAGTGTAACTTACTTCACCAAAATAAAAATAATCCCCACTATGGATTTTTTGAAAATATCCATCTCTTAAACTGCTCCCTGCATCGTGAAAACTAATGTATGGGTCTGTACTTCCACATATTGCTAATGCTCCTGGAGAACTTGGACTAAGTGAAATAGACCCTGCAACAACGCTAGCACTCTTAGTAGTTGAACTTACAACTGCATCACCAGTAATGCTTACACCAGAACTAGTAGTTTCTAACTTTACACTACCATTATGAAACAATTCTACTTCAGCATTTCTCCTAAATATTGCAGCCCATTCATCATCAGTATCATTATAAATTCCTGAAAGGTCAGGGCCATTAGACATAAATACCCAATCATCTCTAATTCCATACCCTGCATAAGTACCACCTTCAACTCTAATTGACCCATATCCACCACTATTACTATCAATAAATCTGGTAGTTCCATCAATGTAATATCGAGTAGCTTGGACTGTTCCTGAAAGATTAATGCTATTATCAAGATTAAAAGTTGTGCCAGATAAACTTATGTTTGTACCACCACTATAGGTTGTGTTGGTATCAGTAACTGTTTCAGTTGCAGTAGCAATACCAGTAACATGACCATAGGTATCCAATGTGATATCTTGGATATATGTTCTACCACTATTGTTAGAAGATGCTTGAGAGCTTGTATCAGAATGATTAATAACACCATTTGATATTGTAATAGCATTCCCTGCTGAATTAGCAGTAGCACCATCTTCAATATTAAGATCACTTCTTACTTCTGCTGCACTACGACCTTCTACTGTTGTACCATCTATTTTTAGAAAATCATTATCAGCTACACCACTAGCAAAAGTAGGAACATTACCACTTGATATTCCAAATGTTAAACTTGCTTGTCCACCTATGTCAGACAATACTTCACTAGCACTACGACCTTCAACTGTTGTTCCATTTATTTTAAGGAAATCGTTGTCTGCAACACCGCTTGTAAATGTAGGAACATTACCATTACTAATACCTACTGTTTTGGTAGCTGCATCACCTAATCCTAAATTAGTTCTAGCAGTAGATGCACTAGCAACATCACTTAAATTATTACTTGGGACTAATGCTGATGAAGCATCAAGAGCTGCACTAATCCAAGCTGATCCATTGTAAACAAAAAGTTGGTCTGATGTTGTATTATAATAAAGATCACCTTCATCATTATTAGAAGATGGAGCAGAACTAGCTACTCTATATCTATCTGCAAAATCATTAATGCCAGATACATTACTAGCTACAGTGGTAACATTAGATGCTATCCCTGCAACTGTTGTGACGTTACTAGCTACACCAGCAACTGAAGTAATATCACTTGAGATACCTGCAACAATCGCTACATTGTCATCTTGGACAGTAATACTATTACCCATAGCATTACCATGAACAGTACAATAATAAAGTAAACTTGATGGTGCATTTGATGGTACTGCAAAAACAACTTTGGCACCAGCTTGTCCAGCACTTCCTGTAACTGTTACACCACTTGTATATGCATTACCACTTCCATCTTTAAAAGCTAATGGATGTCCAGAATTGCTATTATCACTTTGATCAAAAGTATATGTAATACCTCTTTTGAGTGTTAGTGTAGGATTAGTAGCACCATTCAAAGCAAACTTGTTGCCACCACTATTTACGACTGTAACTGTGTAGGCATTTGTACCACTTAATGCATTAGCTAAGGTGTTAACATTTGAAATATTAGTAGATACTGTACCTATATCTGTTGCATCATTTGCTACTGTTGTTACATTACTTGAGATACCTGCTACTGTATTAATATTAGAAGTATTCCCTGCAACTGTATTAATATTTGAGCTATTAGAATTTACTGCATTAATATTACTTGAGTTTGAATTAACTGCAGATATAGTAGAAGATAATCCTGCAACTGTTGTAACATCACTAGCAATCCCTGCAACTGTTGTAACATTTGAAGATATACCACCAACTGTTGATATATTAGAATTATTACCAGCTACTGTATTTATATTTGTAGTATTGCCAGCTACTGTATTTACATTTGAAATAGCAGATGCAACTGCACCAATATCAGATGCATCATTTGCAACTGAAGTTACGTTACTGCTTATACCAGCTACTGTTGATACATCAGTATCTATACCAGCCACTGTAGATACATTGCTAGATATACCAGCTACTGTGCTTACATTTCCAGATATACCAGCTACAGTAGTGACATTACCAGAAATACCACCAACAGTATTTACATTAGCTATATTTGTTGCAACTGTACCAATGTCTGTAGCATCACCAGCAACTGCTGTTACATTACTACTTATATTTGCAACTGCAGTTACATCACTATCAATACCAGCTACAGTAGAAACATTAGAACTTATACCAGCAAGAGTATTTATATTTCCTATATTAGTTGCAGTAGTATTAACATTTGTAATAGCATTTCCAACTGTATTTACGTTAGTAATATTAGTTGCAACTGTATCTATCTCTGATTGTGTTTCTTGAAGATCAAGAGCAACTGTTTCTATTTCAGATACTGTTTCTGCAAGATCAGCTGCAACTGCATTTACATCAGCTATATTTGTAGCAACTGTATTTATATTTGCTATAGAACCAGCAACTGTATTTATGTTTGTAGCATTACCAGCAACAGATGAAACATTTGATTGAATACCAGCAACAGTGCTTACATTACTACTAATTCCGGCCACAGTAGAAACATTAGTATCTATCCCAGCTACAGTTGTTACATTGCTTGCTATACCAGCAACTGTGTTTATATTGGTTGTAATGTCAGCAAGTGAGTTTACATTTGCAATAGTTGGTCCAGCTTCAACAGCACCAGTAGTTGCATTAAAACCTAATACAGTACCTTTTCTACTTGCTTTTAATGGTAGTTCCATAGATACAGAATCATCAGCATCATTAAGTCTTATTGCTCTATTTATATGATCTTGTTGATCGTCAAATAAAGCCATGTTTCTATCAAGCTCTGTATTTAGTGTAGCTATTGGAAAACCACCAGATGTAGGAAAATCTGTAGTTCTTTTAAAAGCAATATTTCTAAATATAATTACAGTTCCAGATGTAACTGCATTACCAGATGTCATAGTAATTGAGCCAGTAGAACCATTTCCACCAGATACTGTATAATGTGTAGTAAGTGTCTTTGTAGTTCCGTTTACAACAACAACCAAATCTGCATCATCAAAAAACTCAAATGGTACAGAAAATGATGATTGTGATGAACTTACTGTATATGATATACGTGGTGCATTATCTGTTAAATCTATAGTCATGGCAAAATCATACCCTTTCTAAAAAAATTATCAATCAATTTTCGCATCAAGTGCATTTGTCATCTCATTTACTGAGTCTTTCCACCAGTAAACTCGCATAAAAGGCAATGATCGAATTAAGTCTTTTGCTCCAGCACCAGTATCTCCAACTAACATTTCTTTTAAACCTTGTGCATATGTAAAACCAATAGAAGGTGCAGCACCAGTAAGCCCTATAACGGCTTCTGAGGCTGTATCTTTATATTTTGGACCAATCACACCAAGACCTAAATCTGGCCCTCCTAAAGCATTTACAGTATGCATAGAAGTATAATAAATATCAGAGTATAAAGCAGCTAATCCAGATTGGTCAAATGACCTGGCAAATCTATCTGTGTAACTCATTTTATCCCAAGCCCAATCTGGTGTTTTTATTTTTAACGACATATAAGCAAGAATCATAGCCATTGCAGCTGCAGCAGCTCTATTTTTTGCAGTTCCATTTGCATATGCAAGTGTAATTTTATTTACAGCTGCAAAAGCATATGAGTAAAATTGTAATGGCATAGCCAAAATACCACTTTCTATTCTTGTATATCCTTTTACTTGTGCATCTTCTACAGGATTTTTAAATCCAGCTCTACGCATTGTATCTAATCTTACATAAACAATACCATCCATTAATATTGGTTTATCTGCTGGTGTTCCCATAAGTATTGTATTCATTACACCACCATTTAATGCACGACGAAATGCAACAGTAGCTTCTTGGTCTTTCCATTTTTCTGTATTACCAACATACAAATCTCTATTACTTTTTTGAAATGGTTGTTTAGATATTTTAATTGCAAGCTCATCTGTAATGCCAGCTTGTGCCATAAATTGTGCATCTTGATCTGATATTTTTTGTTTTTTTGATATTTTAACAGATAAATCTATAATTTTATGACTACGTGCAATAGAATCCCAAAACTTAAATGTATTAGTTATTGGACCAAGCCCATTTAAAACATAAAAAACATCACGTGCTTTGTCCCATATACCATTTCTAAGAGGATTACCAACTTCTTCTGATATTTGACGCATATGCAAAGAACCAAGAACTGTATCATTAGCTTCACCAGAAAGATCAACATCTTTTCTTGATATATTTTTTAGATTGCTATCAATCATATCAAACATACTTTTAAAAAACACTTTTGTTTCATGTTCCATAAGTATTTTTGATGGCTCTGATATTGCAGCTAAACCAGCAGAACCTAAAAAATTAGTTTCTGCAGCTCTTCTTAATATTAATGCAATCCTGTTATCTAAACGATCTGGATTTTTAATCAATGTTCCAACAATTCTATCATAAAGATGTTTAAAATTCATAACATCTTCTTGTATAGATTCAGTGCTTTGACCTACTCTTCGACCAGCTTCTTCAATATCAATCAAAACTTCATCAATATCTTTAAGACCAAATTTCTTTTTAAATTGATACATTGGTGCAGTTCTTTGAACATAAGCAAACATAACTTTAGCTACATCAGTTTCTATAAATTCAGCTACTAGTTCATTAGGAATATCTAGTTTTCTATGTTTTAAATGTTTTGATTTACCAGCACCAAAATAAGTATTATCTGGATTTGCAAAATCGTTTTCACCCAAAATAGAATCAATAATATTTTCAACACGTGCATCTACGTCAATATCATCTATTGATAATTCTTTTTGATTCCATCTTGTTTGCTCTAAACCTGTAAATTCATCTATTGCTGTATCTTCTGTCCATACTCTAGCATTAGGAAAATCTAAAGAACCATCTTCTTTAATGTTTGGTTCTTGTATCCAGCTTTTTAATATATTAGCAAGCTTCTCTCTATTTTTACGTATATAATCTTTATTCCAATATCTAGGAAAAAATACTTCATCTAATATTTCACCTTTTATATTGCGTATTTTATTTTCTGCTGCTTTTATACCAGCTTCATTTTCTAATAATTTTTGCCTATAATAGCTTATAGCTCTTGTTTTACCCACAAATGCACCACGTAATTTATCACCTAACAATGGTAATAAATTTTCAAAATATGTTTCAAAGTTTTCTGGTTGTAATCTTCTTAAATCAACTGTATTTTTTCTTTTTTTATCATAGGCTCTTCTTAATTTATCACGTATTTGCAAAATACTATCTGTTTCTTTAAATGATACTTTGTTTGCTTTAGCAGCTTTTCTTATTTCAGCAATAGGCATCCTTATAATATCTGCCCTATCCATACCTACAAATTCCATTGCTTCATCAGATAAATTAAATTGTTTAATAATTCTGTTTAATAAATCTAATTCATCTTTAAATGCTTTTGTATTTGCTATTTTGCTTATTTTAGCTTGATCTTTGCCTTCACTTGATTCAATAAATTCAAGTATATTATCTCGTAATGCTTGTTGTTTTTCTGTAAGACCTCTTGTTTTAAACTGTTCTTCAAGAGAATCTAATATTTGTTTCTTTTTAGATGTATTAGAAGATGCATAATCAGCAGTTTTTGATACAGTAACAGCAATCTTATTTAATAATTCATCAATACTATTTTCAGTTTTATTAATTTTATCTTTAAATTCTGCAGCTCTAACTTTCATTTCATGCAAATTACCAAGAATACCAGTTTCTTGTAATCTACCATCCCATTTTTCAAAAAACTTTCTTACAAGTTCTACTGCTTTTGATTCTTCACGTGTTAAGTCTTTTGATTTACTAATATATTTATTACCAATTCTATCTAAAAATTCTTCAAAAACTTCTTCTCTATCACCAAATGGTATAATATTTTTTACTTTTCTAAATGCATTTGTTGTATTATATCCAAGTGTAAAATTACCAGAACCTTTAACCCATAAATCTGATAGTTCTTTATATAAATCAAGAACTTCACCTTGTAATGGTTTAGCATCTAAAAAAACACTACCAGTGTCATTTTCTTCACCTAACTTTGCAGCAACTTTTTTTACATGAGTTTCAAGTAAAAGACCTTGATCCATAGCTAATTTTAAACCATAAAGTTTTATTAATCTGTTATTTGATTTATTTAATATAGATTTTAATGGACCAAAATTAGTTATTTTAGCTAATGCTTTTCCACCGATTCTTGGAGTGATTACACTTAAATCTTCACCTTTTTCTAAAGCAACTTTTTTTTGAAATTCTGCAATTTCTACATAATTTAATTCTTGTTTTTTTGGATTTATTTGTCTTTCAAAAAAGTTTTCTGGTGTTTCATCACCACCACGTAAGAAAAAAGTTTGTTGATCTAAAACTTCTTCTACTGCTTGTTTCTTTAAATTATCTATTTCAATATTTAATTGTCTTATACGATTTATTTCATTTGCAAAACGAGTAGGTTGATTAATATTAATTGATTCTTCTAAATCTTTTTTAGTTGTAGATAATTCTTTTATTTTTTTATTTATATTTTTTGGAATATCTCTTACTCTCAATCTATCAAATGCTGTTATTTTAGCTACTTCTGTAAGTTTTTTTATATAACCTTCTGTTTCTTTTTGTCTTTTTTCTAACCTATCAATATCTTTTACTAATAAATCTTTTTGTTGCTTTAACCATACTTCATCTTTATTTCTTATATTTTCTGGTACTTTAATATTTAAAATATCATTGTATTCTTTTGTAACAAAAGATTCATCAGTTTTAGCACCTACATAATCACTATCATATCTTTTTGATGTATCCTTTAAATTATCAACTAATTGTTTTTCAGCTAATGCTCTTTTTGTTATTGGAATTGATATTAAACCACCAAGAACACCACCAGCTAAACCAGCACCAAATATATTAAATGCAACTTCTGTAGGTGATGACAATGGATCAAATGGATGTCTTATTGCTTCTGCACCAGCTTGTAATGTTGCAGCTCCTATACCAACTCTTAAAGCAGATCGACCAACACCAAAAGCTGGACCACCAAAAGGCAATGCTACAAAATTTATAGGATCAAAAAACCCTGCTGCAATTTGACTAACAAAAGAAGAATCCATTAATAATCTTCTTCTTTCAAATGAATCATCTATATTTTTAATTATTTTATTATAATGATATTCATTGTTTGCTTTATTTAGATTATCACTAAAATCTATATATTGATTATAGTTAGGCATTTGAGTTGGATCAAATGTATCATCAACTTTTTGTGCTTTATCATCAAAAAATAATTTTGCTCTTTCATAAAATGGATCATATGAATATGCAAACTGAGCTTGAAATGTTTCTCCAAATGTTGGACCATCACGATAAGTCTGTGATCCTCTATCATAATAAGAACGATATCTAATACCTGGTCGTACAATAGGAGGAGCTAAAATTCTTTGAGTTTTTTCATTCATATTAGTTTTTAATTCCTATACCAAATTGACCAGTATAATTTTCGTAAAAACCACTTATACCATCTTCTTGTTCTTGTTTTTCTCCAAATTTATCTGGACTAAACTGAAGTGGTAAGCCTGTTGGATCACCATTTTCATCTAGGTCTGGTACAAAATAAAAATCATCACCAACAAAATTTCTAACCATTAATCTATATTGAAAAGTATTAGAGTTTACAAAAACTGGATATAATAAAAATGAATGTCCGTATACTTCTTCTTTTTTTTCAAAACCAAAAGCATCTAATACATTTAGTTTAAAAGATTTTTGCATATCAATTAAACCTTCATCTGATACAATTTGAAATCCTAAAGAATCGGCTGTTAATGCTCCAGCTACTTCTAAACCACCAACAATAACATTATTAAAAAAACCTGTTGTTAAATCTTTTTCTTTAACATTATTAATATCAAATGTAGGAATAATACCTTTATGATATTTTTCAAAATATTTGGTGTATTTTTCATTAGTATATTCTTTTTGAATTTTATTAATTGCTTTAAGTGCTTGAGCTTCACCACCATAATATAATATGGGTGAGTATTGACTATGAGTATCAATTTGTCTTAATGTTGGATCATAGATAACACCTAAATTTTTTGGAAAAAACTCTTTTACAAATCTATCTATATCTCCATGAATAGCTTCAAATGTATTTACTGTATTAGTAGGACTTTGTAGAAGTAATGCTCTTGCTCTTGCTTTTACTACTTTTGTCATTAAACCAATATTAACAGGACTATATTTTTCTGATAAATAGTCTGTTACTAATGTTGTTATTTTATTATCTACTTTTTGAATAACATTAGTATCTGTAGGTGAAACATCAATCTTTCTTGCTAAAGATTGTGCAACATTTATATCTGAAAAAGAAGCAACATAATCATCAAGCATTTGATCTAATTGATCTGCAGAATAACCTTGTTTTAAAATATGAAATTGTTCTAATGTAGCATATACATCTTCATCTATTGCACCACCTTTATTTGCAAATCTATAATGAATGTTGCCATCACCATAACTTTTTGTTCTTACTTGACCATATATATCAAGAGCATTTTTTAATTTTTCTCCACGATATACACCATTAGCTAAATTATTAAGTATTGATTGTGTAACACTATTTATTGGAACATTTTTATCTATTAAATAAAGATGAGGTTGACTCTTTTGAAAATAATCTACATCACGAAGATATAATTCTTTTAAATCATCTTCATTTGAATTTTCTGCTAATGCACCATTAGCTTGTGCAACTAATAATGCATGAGAAGATAATAAATTTCTATTTTCTGATGTATTACTTATATTTATATCAGTAGTTTTTAATTTTTGATTTATTAAATTAATGTTTTTTGTTTTTTGATTTTGCTGTACATCTGCACCAATTCTTTTTTTCAAACCATATTTTTGTGTAAGACGATTAAATAAATTATATGTTGGTTCAAAAGAATCCATATATCCCAGACCAACTAAATTAGTTTTTAAATTTGATATCTGTTTTCTTAAATTAGATATTTTTAATAATTTTCTTTCAGGTACTAACTCACGTACAGTCGATACAAATTGATCTGATAAAGTAGGATCACTTGAAACATACTTAATTGCACCATCAAGTAATACTTGAGTAGACCTACCAGTTCTATAGATTGGTCCAAAAGCTTTTTCAAATTCATTATATAAAACTAAATCTATACCTTCTTCTAATTTTCGATCTCTAAAAGTATTTGTAATATAAGGTTTTTTAAATATATTTCTTAATTCATCTGAAAACTGATCAAAATTTTCAAATAAAAAAGATGGATCATTACCTACTTTTCCAATAAATTCATTTAATTCAACATTAGCCTGATCCTCAGCAATAACTTGTAATTGTTCTCTACCATATTTAGAATCAATTTTATTTTTTGTTATTGCATTTTTTTCTTTTAGTGTTGCACCTAATACAGATATTTCATTATTTGATAAACCTTTTGTTAGTTTTTCTAATTCTCTTCCATAAAAGTTTAATTTTTTATTTTGTTTTAAAGTTTGTATTGCATCATCTAAAGCATCAGGACTATCAAAGGCATAGTTTAAAACTAACTTTAATAATTCTCCATTTTGAATATCACCTTTTTCACCAATTATATCATCAAAAACACTTACATTATAAATTGTAGATGAAAAAGATACTGCTTTAGGTGCAATTTTATTTCTTTGTATTAATGCTATTTCTTGTTTTGCAGTAATTAAGTTTTGTGAACGTAACTCTTTAATGTCCTCTTCAATATCTTTTTGTAATGTCTGATATTTTTTTTGTGAAAAAGTATCATTTATTTTTGCAAGTGAAGTAACTGTATTAATTTTATCCTGTATACCCTCAATACTATCAATAATTAAATCCTGTCTTGCTTGTGCAGCTACTTGTCTTTCTATTGATTTTGCAGTTTGTGCTAAGTAATCTGCACCATTACTATCTATAAATTGTTTAGCCCAACCTTTAGCATTTTCAGACATTGCTGAAAGTCTTGAGTTTAATCTAGTTGTAAATGCTTGTAATCTATTTGGGCTATTTAATGTTTGTGTATTAGCATCTTCTGCTGCAATTTTTATTTCTTTTACAATTTCAGATTTAAATCTTTTCTTTATAATTTCATTGTAAACTTGATTATCTATTTGAAAATTATCTTGTCTATAAGCTTTTGGTAATCCAGTTTGAGGATCAATACCAGTTACAAATTGTGTTTCTACAGCTTCAGCTTCTTCTTGACCACGTCTTAGAGCTTGTTCTTTTGCTAAAGGTTCTATTGTTTTTATTATTTGTGCTGCATTATTTGCTATAGAACGATTAAGTATATCACCACTTCTATCTGCATTAGCAACACCAATTCTACCAATACTAAATCTATTTTGTTCTTTAACTGCCATTATGCAAGCCTTCGATAATTATAATATCCAGTGCCAAGTGTTGTTGCTGCACCAAGTAAACCAGCTTGAAACAATGCTCTTCCTTCTGCACGTGCAACCTCTTGTCTTTGTTTACTTACTCTATCAGCCATAAATGCAGATAATTGTATTCCACCAATATCTTCACTAACTATATTTTCATTTTCTTCGAGAAACGCATCAAAAGACTGATCGTATCTGCCTTTATAAGCTTGATCTGCAAGATTGCTTGCAAGTAAAATACTTGCTTGTTTTCTTCTTCTATTTTCATTTTGCAATGCAATCAATCTATCTTGTTCTGCTTGTAACTCTAAATTATAAGCTTCTTGGTTTTTTGCTTGTCTTTGTGCAATACCAGCTTGGTATTGACCATATGCATTTACTCCAGCAAACAATAAACCTATGGCTGGAACGATTGGTATTGGCATTATATTTGTACCTCCGCAATAACACTATTAATTTGTATAGATAGTGGTGCTCTTTGTGTAATCGTTAGTTGTGGATCACGACTATATCCTAAGAGCCTTACTTCTCTTTTTCCAGTAATAGCTAATTTATCAAGTGAAAAATCATCTGTTACATTTAATACTTCAATAGCTCTATTATTAATAGAAACTGAAAGTGTATTATTTAAATCTAATATAACTCTTCCTAAACCTCTTAATATTCCTGTTGATGGTCCATTTGCAGTTTGTATATCTAATGGATTTGTTTTTAATTCTACTGGAAACTTATAACCTATTTCAACAAACTGAGGCTCTGTCGTTATACTTGATATATCTATTTGATTATTTGCTACTACAAACTGTCCAATATAATGTGTTCCAGCAACACCAACAATTACATCAACAACAGCATTATTATCAAAATGACCAGAAGTAACAGGAATAATACCATTTAGAGTATTAGCTAATGCTTTTCTTTCTGCATGATCTAAATTAAAATCATTATTTATTTCCATTAAACAAAGTTTTTTTGTACCACTACCTTTATCATATTTACCTATTACAAAAACTTTTTCATCTATTGTACAAACAGAATGAAATTCAGCTTCTGTTTCTACAAAAACATTTTGATTATTAACTGGTGTATTTTTAAATCCTTTAGTAGTAAACTGTGTCCAACCAGCACGTTTTTCTGATCTATTAGAATTAAATACAGCCATAGTTCCATCACTATTTACCATAAAAATATAAGATTCTGGTCTTTCTATTGCAGCTTGCAATGATGTCATTTGTACTGGTGTAATTACTAAATGAGAAGATATAAGTGACACTGCATTTGCAACATATGCAGATTCTGTATCAGAAAAGATAAACTCTCGAACAACACTACCTGATCTTTGAACATATAGAGTAGCACCATCAAAAACAAATGGTTTTACATCTGATACCCCATAAGGAGTTTGTCTGCGAACCATTGCATTTTGTGGGGTAACTGGTGTATTTTCAAATGCTGGTACAATAAACTCTGATGTTACTGTAAACACTTGTAGATCACGATTTGATACTAAATGCTTTATTTGATCTAATTCACCAACACTAGATGATAATTGTATTGATTCATTATCTAATGCAGTTCCAATATTAAAATTAAAAAACTCACCAGATTGAGAAGCCCAAATACCGTCTGGTTGTGCTAATGTACCACCAAACCATAATCGACCCTCGTGAAAACAAATGGCTGCTGGAAACCCACGAATAGCAGAATATGATTGTTCTTCCCAATCTGTTGTAGGTGCAGTCGTTGTTAAACGAGGCGCACCTCCACCATCAACAGAAGCATTAGCAGCTGCACCAGCAGTTACTGTAAAGGTATTATCATCAATAACTGATGTTACATTTCTTGCTCCATTTAAATTAGTATTGGATATTCCAGCTACTGTATCTGTTTCAGATATTGTTACACTATCACCAACAGAAAGATTATGAAGTGGCATTGTAATTTCTATTGTTGTACTATCTTTTATTGTTCTTATTGCATTAATAGCAAGTTTTGCAAAAAGACTATCAGCTATATTACCAGTTGCATGAGAACCAGAAGTAACAGAAGTTATATCTATTTCTCTTTTTCTATATCTTAATGTAAGTCCAACGTGCAAAGAATTAGCATATCCACCACCATTTGTTGATCCATCATCAAAATAAGTTACTGGTCTAAAATTTGTTGTATCTGAATTAGGTGCTGTATTTGATGGATTAATATTAGCAATCACTTCATAAACTTGGTTACTATGTGTTACATGATCTCCTATATCGTATCCAGTTCCACTACTCCAAGCTCCTCTATCAGTACCTGGTGGTTTTACAATTAAAGTAATACCACTTCCAGAAGTAGCACTTGGAGTAAGAGTAAAACCAGCTTGATGAAAATGATAATAAGGTTGATAAGTTTCTTTTGCATCACCTTTTAAATCAAAAGTAAATGGTGAAACTTGAAAAGTAAGAAGAGATGTTCGTACTATTTTTAATGTATTAAAACCATTATGTGCAAGAAAAAGAACATCACCAGATTGTGCATAAGTAATCTGTTTTAATCTTGCTTCTGTTATTCTTGTATTTAAAGAAGCACCAGTAGTATCAGAAGTAAGAGTAGTTGACGATAAATTTGAAACAGCATTTGCTTGAACATTTCCAGAAGCATCAAAACCAACAATAAAAAACTCTATTTTACCAGCAGATAAAGCGATAATATATCGTTCATCATCACTAAATATAAAAGGAATTAGCCTTACTTGTTGCTCAACAGAATCATTTACTGTTGTTCCAAAGTTATGAATCCATTTTGTGCCAGATCGTTTAATAACACCACCTTCAGCACGAATTAAAAAGTTTGTAAGTTTTTGTGCAGAATTATTATAAACCTGAGTATCAGTTCTACCAATTAATGATGGACTAATTTCCCCAAATTGAAAATTAGTAAAAGGTATTCTTACAACTTGCATTAGCTTCTTCTCGCAGTTAAGAACCTACTTGTTTCAAGTTTACGTGTAGTTTGTTGTTGTGAATCTAATGATCTTGCTTTTGCCATTGCAGATTCAGCACGTTCTGTCATTAAACCAGCTAAACTTGCATCTCTTGCAATAGATGTTGCAAAGATTATAGCTAAAGAAAACTCAACAGCTAACGTAAAATAAGAGGGAAAATTAACTTCACTTGCTCTAAAGCTATAATCTACTATTACTATATCTGTTTCTGTTGTATCTGCATATAATTTATCACCATAAACTTGATACTCTATTAGATTTCCATTTACTGTTGCACCATGAAGCATAATCATATCTGAAGGTAGTTGATAAGCATAATCATATCTTCCAACTGGTGCATCTGTAAGTCTATTTATTTCTTTTTGATTTGTTGCAAATCTCCATCTGGAGTTTACTAATGCTGATTGAACAACATCTTCATACATATTTACAGCTACTGTAGCTTCAGTTGTACCATCATCAAAAGATGAAATAGGCTCCGCACCAATAAGTATTAATGCCCTACTGCATATATCTAAAGGTGTGCTTGCTGTGCTACTTGTTAGAGCCATACATAGTTATGGGGGAGCATAACTCCCCCATCTCCTTTTTAGTCACCATCTGTTTCTACAATAACTGTGCCATCTGACACATCTACTACAGAACCAGTGTTTGATAGAACATTAACATGATGAGTTGTTGGTGTGTTAGTATCTTTTACGATAATAACATCACGAACTTTAAGCATATTAGCTGCACTATTAAAATAACCAGAATTATTTACTGTACCTATTGCGTCTGTAGTTGTGTAAACCCAAATGTTTCCATTTGAATCTCCACCCATTCTACAAAGTCCACTTGCTGCATAAGCCATAAAATTACCTCCTAAGTATTATTATCTAAGACTTCATAAACACCATTGTCATCAATAACAACAGCACCCATTGACATCATAGAGTTAGTTAAATGTGCAGCCCTTTCAGCAATATAATTTACTTCAGTTGAAACATCTGCACCAATACCAAGTCCTACTGCTGAAGTATGGTATGCCATATTCTTACCAGCAGTAATTGCTGATGTTGAAAAGATTTGAAAACCTAAAAAGCTTTTCATAGTCATTCCACCAGCAAAAGGTAAATTCTGTTCACCAACAAAATCTGAACTTGCAAACTCATTTATAAGAAATAAATCTGCAAAACCTTTTGGATGCATAGCTAAATATCTTCCACCATCTTCTGGAATATTAGCAGTACCCATAGTTTCAAATAATGA
>MDTC01040126.1_pt1 | contig 16369 bp, 15 predicted proteins | sample 811181 | NCBI WGS metagenome assembly MDTC01 (sample SAMN05326644, study PRJNA326480) | marine metagenome | isolation source: seawater | place: Pacific Ocean: North | collected 2011
CGGCAAGAGTCGGAGCACTTTGGTTGTCATGAACAACTCCTTTGTTGGAAAAGTCAGAAGGGGACGGTAATGCCAGACTTTACCTTTGTATCGGGTGAAGCCTGTATCCATCCAGCGCGGCATCAGTTTGCTAAGCCAGGTGCCTGGGGCCGATTTTAGGTTGTATCATAGGAAAATCAACGACGCGTTCAATAAATCTCATATCAAAGAACGTGAGTCCCGAAAGAGCGAGGCGCTATGTCCGACAACCTAAGCCCATCGCCCCCCGGTGGTTCTGCCAGCGCGCCATCACGCGCCCAGTGGCACTACACCCCGATGTTGCCACTGGCTACCTCCCCGTATTTTCGTTGGCCCCCGGATTTGCGTGCTGTGTTTAAGTGGTTTTTATCCGGGTGGCTCCCCTTATCGGAACGCTTGATTATTCTGTTCTTGTCGATTGGTTCTTGGGCTGCATTTCATCCCGCACTGGACCGTTGCCGTGAATTTGAGGCAGCTTGGATTGGGGAGATCTATCTGCGTAACCTTGTCTTGTTCTTTGTTGTTGCGGGTGGGCTGCACCTGTATTTCTACATCTGCTGTGCCCAGGGGGATGAGCGCCGGTACGACACCCGGCCATTAGTAAAAAAAAATCGTAAGTTCACCTTCGGCTCGCAGGTGTCTGACAACATGTTCTGGTCGTGTGCGAGTGGTGTCACTATATGGACTGCCTACGAGGCGCTCATGATGTGGGCGCTGGCCAACGGATACGCACCGATGCTGGCTATGCCTTCTAGCCTGCCCTGGCTGGTGCTTCTTATTGTGCTTTTGCCGGCATGGGAGACCTTTTATTTCTTTTTGATCCATCGGCTGATCCACTGGCCACCGCTCTATCGGTGGGTACACATCTTGCACCACCGAAATACCAATGTCGGACCCTGGTCTGGGATGTCCATGCACCCGGTGGAACACCTGATTTATCTGGGCACAGTTCTGGTTCACTGGATCGTGCCGTCGAACCCTCTTTTGATCATCTTCCACCTTCAGTATTTCACGCTGTCGGCAGCGACAACCCACACTGGCTTTGAAGGGGTGGTTGTACGTAATCGCCTTGTTCTGCCTTTGGGTACATTCCATCACCAGATGCATCACCGGTATTTTGAGTGCAACTACGGGGGGCTCGAGATTCCCATGGATCAATGGACGGGTAATTTCCACGATGGGACAGCCAGGTCTCACGAGGAGTTTCTGGATCGGCGCCGCCAACAAGTGAATGCCTAAACTGACTGTAAAAGATCCACTGGAATCCAAAGACGCTTGCCAGATCGCTTTTGTTCAGATTGCTGGCGGTGGGGAAGCGCGAGCTTCTGGCGAGGCGGGGATGAACGATCGCATCGTGGAAATCGAGAAAACTCGGAAGATATTCGGCCCATGAGCGGACGAGGCGATGGTAACGCTCCGCGAGGAGTCAATCGGCGAGGCCCGTTTATCGGGAGGTTAAGTGCTGCGGGTGCTAATACACTTTATGATGAGTCCAGATCCAAGTGAACCCTAAAGATGCAAAAAGTGCAACTAAGAGGTCAAATTTTGCATTTGAAATAGGAGAAAAGGTAATTAATACTCGTTTTGGTTACCTTTTCGTAGATTATCTTGAGTAACCGCTTCGAAGGGGTGTCAGACCACATTATTAAGGAGCGATGTATGAAGATTCTGAAAAAAACGGCTATAGCTGCTGCACTTGCTTTAGCGACATCAACAGCCAGTTATGCTGAGCAGGTCAATATCGGCGATCCAGGTTGGACCGGTGCAACAGCCATTGCAAATCTACTGGCCGCTGTAATTACGGAAAAAATGGGCGGTGAAGTTGACCTTATACCTGGCAACAACACATCCATCTATGGCGCAATTGACAGAAGCAAAGGGGAAATTGAAGTTCACCCCGATATCTGGTTACCCAATCAGCAGGCTTACACCAACGATCTTGTTCCCAAAGGAACGTTGAAGTTAAGCCCGAAAAGTTATGAGGGAAATCAGGGATACTGTGTATCGCAAGACTTTGCCAAAAAAATGAATATCACTTCCATTTTTGATCTTGGCAGGCCCGAAGTCGTAGCCGCTATGGATAGCGATGGCAATGGGAAAGGGGAATTCTGGATTGGCGCTGATGGATGGGCGTCAGCTAACGTCAACCAAGTCAAACTCAGAGATTACAAATTGTATGATTCTGGCATTGAGCCAATCAGAGCCGCTGAGGCAGTCAAAAACGCCCGTGTCTTGGATTCTATAAAGAAAGGCGAGGGCTATGCGTTCTATTGCTATAAGCCACATGCAATCTGGGGAATGGCCGACGTCGTTATGCTGAGTGAGCCTACCTATGATCCAGCTAAATACAAAATGGTTCAGCCAAAAGAAGATGCAGATTGGTATGAAAATTCATATGTGGCATCCAAAGATGCACTGAAGCAGATCCAAATCGGTTGGGGCACCTCACTTGAGTCTAAATCGCCAGCAATCGTTGAATTTTTTACTAACTTTCAGTTAACGTCTGATGATGTTTCGTGGCTTGCTTATGAAGTTTCGGTAAATAAGCGGGATCCTGCAGAAGTCGCCAGGGATTGGATGGCTAACAACGCTAAAACCGTTGACGGCTGGCTAGGCCTGTAGATAGCCCGGTTCTTTAATGAAACCGGCGCTAAAAACGCCGGTTTTTTTTTAGTGAATTATGATGCCACCCGATAAAAAAGGCAGTTTGATTGAGATTCAGAATATCTCAAAGATATTCGGTAACACCTCAAAAGAAGCGCTTGATGCAATCACAAAAGCCAGGATCTCAAAGCAAGAGGCCTTAGAGAAATATAATGCGGTCATTGGTGTTTCGGATGTTTCGTTTGATGTTAACCCGGGTGAAATATTTTGCGTAATGGGTCTTTCCGGGAGTGGCAAATCTACCCTGGTTCGACATATTAATAGGCTGTTAGAGCCGACTCTGGGGAAAATTCTGATCGACGGGCAGGATGTGATGGCTCTTGAGAAAGGCGCTTTGCAGGATTTTCGAAATAATAAAATCGGCATGGTTTTTCAAAACTTTGCCTTGATGCCTCATCGATCTGTCATAGATAACATCGCCATGCCGCTCGAGATCCGAGGCGTTAATAAAAACCAAAGATACAACAAAGCAAATGAAATTTTGAATGTAGTCGAGTTGAGCGGGTGGGGGAGCAAATATGCCCACGAGCTCTCAGGTGGCATGCAACAAAGGGTGGGTTTAGCCAGGGCCCTTGCCGCTGACCCAGAGATCCTGTTAATGGATGAACCCTTCAGTGCGCTTGATCCGTTGATTCGAAGACAACTCCAGACAGAGTTTATTAAGCTTTCTAGACAACTTAAGAAAACGACAGTATTTATAACCCACGATCTTGATGAGGCTGTCAAAGTAGGCCATCGCATCGCGATCATGAGGGATGGGAAAGTCATACAGATAGGAACCCCTGAAGAGATTGTGATGAAGCCAGAAGACGAGTATGTCGCTGACTTCGTTAAAGGGATTTCACGGCTCGAGGTAGTCAAAGCTAACTCAATTATGAAGCCGATCGAGGACTACCAGAAAGAATATGGCGTGGTTCCCGACGGCGCGGTGAGGATGAAAGACAGTGATGTCTTAAGCAGTTTGATTGAAAAATTGGTGGCTAGTGATCAGCCTGCTGTAATCGTTGACTCGACCGGTCAAGATATCGGAGTAATATCGCAAAGAGATTTACTCGCCTCAATTGTCGAGAGTCGAGATGAGTGAGAACACCTTTATCGATCCCGATCAGATCGGGGATTTTGTCAGAACCAACCCTGATTATTACGTTAATGAATTCGAGAGAATCAACAACAGCGCAGGATTTGTATTTTCTATAAACCCTTCAGCCTTCCTGCTGGGATCTATTTGGTTCGGGATGCGCAATATATGGAACTGGGCTCTGGCGTTTTTGCTGATCGAAACATTTGCAATCGTGCAAATTGTCAGAGGATTCTTCGGAAATATCAGTGCTGAAGCGTATCAAAAGATTGACCAAATTCAGTCAACGATAGATTTCCGGCAGAAGCAACTCCAGGCGGCAATCGAGAGTAACTCAGATAAGGTTGATGTTTTTGAAAGAACCATTAAGTCTTTGGAGAACTCAATAGCAGGGTATTTGCAGGAGGCTCAGAGAGTCGAGGCAATGGGGCTTTGGATTGCCATTGGCGGCATTATTCTATTTATTGCGATAAGAGTTTCCCAAGGAATTCTGGCTAACTCGATCTTGGAACGAAGATTTTCCGAGTGGCTCTCAGATAGGTTAATTAACCCCGGAATGGAACTTAAGAATTATCTTCTCAGCACGGCCTTCGCATTGATAATCATTGTTCTTTCAACGATACATTACAGTTTTCCCAACTTAGTCGAGCTCTTTGCGGATTTCCCAACTCATCCCGATATAAGACTTAGGTCTATAGACGGGGTAGAGAGCACCTTTGATTACGCAGTAATCAAAGGAGATGCCCTTTTTAGCGCGATCACGATTGGCATTAGAAGCGTCTTAGATTCGTTAGAGATGCTTTTTGTCAAAACGCCATGGATTGTGGTGATCTGCGCGATCGCTGTCATGACAGGTCTCTCAGCAGGGCCAAGAGCCGCTATCTACTCGCTCGCATTTTTGGCCTATATGGGGTTCCTGGGGTTCTGGATTAAAGCTATGACAACGCTGGCGCTGCTGGGCACTGCGGCGATTTTGAGTATTTCTATTGGAATACCTCTGGGAATTTATTGCTCCACCAGGCCTAAGTTTTATTCATTTATCAGGCCGATTATGGACTTTATGCAAACCATGCCGGCTTTTGTCTTCATGATTCCGGTTATTGCCTTTTTTGGAACTGGCAAGGTTGCCGCTGTAATTATCACGATGATTTTTGGGGGAACGCCGGTCGTGCGGTTAACCGTCCTGGGATTAAAAGGGGTTCCTGAGACTATTCGAGAAGCCGCGATTGCCTATGGAGCGTCGAAATGGTACCTGCTAACCAAGGTGGATCTGCCTCTTGCGATGCCGACGATACTTGCTGGCGTTAACCAGACTGTCATGCTAAGCCTGGCGATGGTGGTTGTTGCCTCGCTGATCGGAGCAAAGGGCCTGGGCCAGGATGTACTGGAAGCTTTGCAATATGCAAACGTAGGGCAGGGCATATTAGCGGGCATCGCCATATTGTTCTGCGCCTTAATTCTGGATCGGGTTATTCAGGGTAGGAAACGAGTGTAAGCAACAGAGTTACCCTTGCTATAACGTGGTCAAAACGAGCCTCGTTACCGGCACTGACCGTTTAATTGCGCCAAAAATCCACGACTGCAGGTATCCCCAGCCTCGATAAGTGGAGCCATTTGCTTGCTAGAGTCGGAGCGCGGCCAATTGGAATTGCTTGAAGAATGAATAGATTATCTTACAAAAGAATTGGCTCGGGCTTTCCGCTTGTTCTGGTGCATGGCTACCTGGGCGGAGAAAACATGTGGCGATTTCAGGAGGACCTTAAGGATCAATATGAACTGATCATGCCGTCGTTAGCGGGGTATGGAGAAAGCGCGCCTCTAAGTGCACCCTCGACAATCAGAGAAAACGCCAATCAGGTCTTTGCACTCTTAGATTCTCTCGGTATTGATAAGTTCAACTTACTGGGCCATTCGATGGGTGGCATGATCGTCCAGGAGATGGCAGTGTATAAACCAGAGCGCGTCAACAGATTGATTTGCCTTGGGACTGGCCCGATGGGTGTTTTGCCAAACCGGTTTGAAACAATCGATGAATCAAGAAGAAAAATAATCAATCTCGGATTAGATACAGCCCGCGAACATATCGCGAAGACCTGGTTCATCGACCCTGCCGTCGGAGATGGCTATGGGTTATGTATCGAGGAAGGGGAAAAAGCCACCAAACAAGCTGCACTCGCAAGCCTTGATGCCTGGGATCAGTGGGATGGGCGCGGTCAGTTAGGTCGAATTAGTTCGCCAACGCTCGTCATCTGGGCGAGAGAGGATCGCTCTTATGATTGGCAACAGCAGCAGTTATTGCTAGAGGGAATTCCAGACTCACAAATTGAGATCGTCGAAGGGTGCGCCCACAATGCACACATGGAGCAACCAGATCAGATCAATAGTGTCATCAGGGGGTTCCTTGGATAAATCTATGGGATATTTGCAACCTCACAAGATGCGTAGGCTGTATAGCAGTCACTGACGCGGCTATCTCGCGTTTTTATTGCGTGATCAAGATCGCCCTTTGCGATCAGGGTAGGATGCGATCGTTTCCCAAACGGCAGGCTCGATCTTCGATTCGAAGTCTTGCAAGCGGATCGCCATAACGCGCAATTCGCAGCAAGGGAAAAGGTCGTTTAACTCGGATAGTTTTCCGTTTGCCAGATCTGGCACAGCAAGAGAGTCGGGTATCCAGGCAACACCGATGCCTGCCAGGGCCAGGGGTAAAATAGCCAGAGTAAGCGAAGTCTCGGCGATTTTGTTGATGGCCATGTCGGGCCGCATGGGTAAAAACACTTCCCGATCTATCACCTGCCCTAAAAAGGAGTCAGAGGGATAGGCCACCACAGGGATATGCCCGCTTTCATATTCTTTTTTTATCCGGCTTAGTTCATCGGTGGCACAGACCGGTATCAAGCGTTCCTGACCCAGTTCATATTGCTGAAAGAAACTATCTTGTGCAGGGATCTGATCGATCTGTGAGTGATGAATCAGAATCAGATCGACCTGCTTGGTCATGAGCAGGGCATAGCACTCATCGCGATTTGCTGAGCGAAGCTGGGTATTTAAACTGTTATGGGCAGCCAGATCTTTTATCAGAGACGGGGCCACTGACGTGGTGATGGCATGCTGACTTGCAATTACGATGCGGTTTTGGCTTTCCTGATCTTGTCTCCTCAAGCCATTGCGAAGATCGTGTAGTCGTGTGGCAAGTTCACGGATATTTGTCTGTTGATCAGTGACAGATGCTTTCAGTTGCACCGGCTTTTTGGTCCGATCGAAGAGCTCGACCCCAACGTGTTCTTCGATCATCCGGATGCGTCGGGAGAAGGCCGGCTGCGAAAGGAAGCGTTTCCGGGCGGCCTCTACGAAGGAGCCGGTCTCAAGTACTGCCAGAATATCTTCAAGCCATTCGAGGCGCATAATTCATCAGTAAGATGCGAGAGTTGCATATTGTAGAATGAAATTTGCATTTGAAATCTATTCTTCGGTGCACAATACTCATTTTTTTTATTTCTTAGAGGTTTTTTCGCATGCACCTGGCTCGTTTTCCCCGCATCCACCTGGCCCACCTGCCCACGCCGCTAGAACGACTAGATCGGCTTTCTGATGCGTTGGGAGGTCCAGAGATCTGGATAAAACGTGATGATTGCACGGGTTTGTCCACCGGCGGCAACAAGACCCGGAAGTTGGAGTTCCTCATGGCTGAGGCGAAGGCGCAAGGGGCTGATCTGGTCATGACACAAGGGGCGACCCAATCAAATCACGCACGCCAGACCGCCGCTTTTGCAGCCAAACTGGGCATGGATTGCCACATCCTGCTGGAAGACCGCACTGGGTCCAAAGAGGAAAACTACAATCTCAACGGAAATGTGCTGCTCGATTTTCTGCATGGGGCCAGTGCAGAAAAGCGTGGAACGGGTCTCGATATGAATGCCGAAATGGAAGCCGTGGCTGAGGACTTCAGGGGCAAGGGGCGCAATGTCTATACCATCCCGGGGGGCGGCTCAAACACGACAGGCGCGCTGGGCTATGTGAATTGCGCTTTTGAACTCCTTGGTCAGGCAAATGATTGCGATCTTGTGATCGATCATCTTATCCATGCAACAGGCAGCACCGGCACACAGGCTGGCCTGGTGGTGGGCTTAAAGGCGATGAACGCCAATATTCCTGTACTCGGAATTTCTGTCAGGGCAGCTAAAGAAGCCCAGGAGGAGAACGTATTCAAACTGGCTGATGCAACCGCCAAGAAGCTGGGTTGCCCCGGTGTGGTAACACCTCAAGATATCGCCGCCAACTCGGACTATGTGGGCGAGGGATACGGCTTTCCCACGCCTGCGGGAATCGAAGCGATCCAGATGTTTGCTCAGCTCGAGGCAATCTTGCTCGATCCGGTCTATTCATCAAAGGGTGCCGCGGGGTTAATTGATCTGATCCGTAAAGGCCATTTTGCGAAAGGGGAGCGTGTCGTTTTTCTGCACACCGGGGGCTCCGCCTCACTGTTTGGTTATATGTCAACGTTTGGCTTTGAGAATAATCTAAAATCCCTTGCCGAGTAACAATACTGACAGCCATCAATATGACCATTGCACCATTTACGGGAAACTTTACCCAGCAGGAGGCAATCAGCGACAGTGCGATTGATGCGGCTATCGAAGTGTTGCGCTCAGGTCGACTCCACCGCTACAACACGGCGGGCGATGAGGTCTCCCAGACGGCGCAGCTCGAAGCAGAATACGCTGCCTGGCAGGGCAGTAAATACTGTCTTGCCTGTACATCGGGCGGCTATGCGCTGAGCACCGCCCTGAAAGCTGCGGGGCTTAAAGTGGGCGAGCGTGTGCTCACCAATGCTTTCACGCTTGCGCCTGTCCCTGGGGCGATCGTTAATGCCGGCGGTGTGCCCATTTTTGTTGAAGTCACAGACAGTCTGGTAGTTGATCTGGATGATCTTGCACTAAAGGCAGTATCCAGCGGTGCCCGTTTCTTTATGCTGTCACACATGCGAGGCCATCTTGCGGATATGGATAGATTGATGGAGATTGTCCAAGCCCATGATCTGATTCTGATCGAAGACTGTGCGCATACCATGGGTGCGAAGTGGGATGGGAAAAAAAGTGGCAGTTACGGCTTGGCGTCTTGTTTCAGCACGCAGACCTATAAGCATGTGAACTCAGGTGAGGGCGGGTTTATTACCTCAGACTCAGCAGAGTTAATGGCCCGAGCGATCATGCTCTCTGGTTCTTATATGCTTTACGAAAGACATGGCGCTTCACCGGATCCTTCTGTGTTTGCGGATATTCGTCTGGAAACCCCCAACTGTTCAGGACGCATGGACAATCTTCGCGCCGCCATACTGCGTCCGCAACTGGCTGAACTCGATACCAGTGTCGAGCGTTGGAATGAGCGATACCAGGTGATTGAGAGAAGACTCTCCGCGGTGTCCGCGATAGAGGTGCCTGTCAGACCCGAGAAAGAATACTACGTGGGGAGCTCGCTCCAGTTTCTCATCAAGGACATCAATGATGAAAGCGCCCGCCTGTTTATTCAGACCAACAAGGCACTGGGTGTGGAGCTCAAATGGTTTGGTGATCATGAACCACACGGATACACCAGTAATCACAAAAGCTGGCAGTACACTGATTCCCAATCATTGCCGGTAACCGACAGGGTACTTTCGGGACTGTTTGATATTCGGGTGCCGTTGACATTTTCTTTACAGGACTGTGAGCACCTCGCAGAAGTTATTGCGCACTGCGCAGAATCTCTTCTTAACCCAGCTGCTTGATGTCCCGCCAGGGCCAAAGAAGGGTCGTCGGTATTCTTGGCGGCATGGGCCCCGAGGCAACCGTGTTGTTGATGTCACGGGTCATTGCTCTGACTTGCGCAGAAGATGACAAAGACCATGTGCCGATGATGGTCGACAGCAATACCCAGGTGCCATCGCGCATCCGGGCGTTAATAGAAAAAGATGGGTCTGATCCGGGTCCGATCCTGTGTGAGATGGCCCGTAGGCTAGAGGCACAAGGGGCGAAAGCCCTCGCCATGCCGTGTAATACGGCTCACCATTACTCGTCTGTGATAAAGCAGGCTGCCGGTATACCATTTATCGATATGGTCGAACTTTCGGTATCTCGGGTACATCAATCGAGGCGGTCAAATCAGCGTGTTGGGGTGCTGGGCTCTCCGGCCATTAAGTTAACGCAACTCTTTGATTCTGCGTTTGCGTCACACGAGATCGAAACGCTTTATCCTCAAGATCAGGATCAGATGTTACAGGCGATTCGCCTGGTGAAAAAGGACAGCACGGATAGAACTGCTCGTCGTATCGTTCAGGCAGCGGCTGAGGAACTGGATGGCGGTGGCGCAGGAAGCCTGCTGATCGCGTGCTCTGAGCTATCGATGATCAGCGATGCTATACCACCAGGCTTTGAGTTTCTCGATACGATAGAAATTCTTGCCGAGGCGATTATCGAGTTTTCTGGAGCCAGATGTCGCACTAACCCAAAGGATTGCTCCGGTTAAGCACACGAAGGCTGGTGAGGCGGAGATAGCTCTGGCGCGATATCGCACTTGTATACTGGGGGCCCGCTACCCCAACCCGGAAGCATGGCAATGCCTCGGAAAGAACTCGAAGAAGAATATGCCGCGGTGTACTCGGGGTTTGACTCACCTTTGATACAAAAAGTCCGCTCGGAAGCCTTCGAGGAAGATATTGGCCAACATTCCTGGGTCACGGCAGATGAGTTGAGGGATTACCTTCACTGGTTGAAGCTGGCGAGTAGCGGCCACTTTCTGGATTTTGGTTGTGGTCCCGCGGGTCCACTAACCTATATCGCTAAACATACCCAGGCACGTGCGACAGGTATCGATATAAATGCAGCCGCGCTCGAGTCCGCGCAAAGACGTGTTGCACAGATGGGCTTGGATGAGCAGGTCTGCCTGCAGCGGATGAACGAAGATCAGGCTGTTCCTTATGGCAGTAACATATTTGATGCCGTAGTCAGTATCGATGTAGTGATGCATTTGCCCGACCGGAGCAGAATCTTTGCCGAATTGTGTCGCGTCATAGTGCCCAGCGGGTGTTTTCTATTTACTGATGCCTGTATCGTTAATGGCCCACTTTCAGATGAAGACATTCGCATTCGCAGTCATTATGGTATGAGTCATTTTGTGCCTGACGGGTTTAACGAGGCTACGTTGAATGCAGCGGGCTTCGAGCTTGTTAAAAAGGAGGTCCGAACGCAGGGGCTGGTAGCGATCTGCCGGGGCCGGCACAAGACAAGAGAAAAGTATAAAAAAGAACTTATCTGTGATTTTGGAGCAGAGGCATTCGAGCATGAGCAATGCTATCTGAAAAAACTGGTCGACCTCTACTCCAATCAGACACTGCTTCGTTACGTGTATCTGGCAAGAAAAACATAACGGGACGCCCGCGACAGTTCTTGGGTGCTGGGCTGGCCAGCTCTGTCGAAAGGGCTAACTTTCGGCCAGCTAAAGCCCTGCGCAACCTCATTCGATCAGGTAATTTTCAAAACCCCGGCATCAGCCAGATGCAACTCCAGGATCGGGTCGGTGATGCGCTTTAGGTGTGGATCAGTGACGTGAGCCTCGGGCTTTTGGGGTAGCCCCGTTGCCGGATGTCGTAATCTGTGACCACAACGCCTCAATCAGCACTGCGCCACAGATCACGACGATGGCGGCGGCCTGCAGGCGGGTCATCGGCTGGGACAGGATGACGATAGCAAGAGCGGCCGCGATCACCGGCTTGAGGAAAAACAAGTATGAGCCGCGGGTAATGTCTGGCACCGCGGCTAGACCACCGATCCAGAGCCACTGTGTCAAGGTGGTATTCCACAAAGCAATGGTGATCAGCGACCACGCCTCTTTCTGTGAACGCTCCAGAAGAGTCAGGGGGTTCACCCATATACCCCATACGCCACCGACCATCAGCCACAAACCTACGCCCCCAATGAACATCGTGATCGCAGTAATACGCAAAGCGCCGTATTCCTGAATCAGGGGTCGCACTGATACCGCGTAGGTCGAGCCCATTGCGGCACACAGCAGAGCCAGACTAACGCCGGGCAGGCTGCTGGTCCCGCCGCCAGCAAGATCAGCCAGTGCGCCATCCGTCACCAGTAGCGCCACTCCCAATACCGCGGCTATCCCCGTAACCCATTTGGCGACGGTTATGCGTACCCGGTTGATGACCAGGTTAGCCAGACCAACGAAAATCGGAATAGTGGTCGTTACCGTGGCCACCTGGATGACTGAAGCGAAATCAAGCGCCCAGTGAAACGCCAGGTAAGTGATGCTGACACCAAAAAACGACAGTATCGTCAGGCGCAGACCGTATTCGCGCAGCGGTGCCAGCAGATTGCGTGCCGCGGGTGTCAGCAGCGCCCAGAGTACCAGGCCGGCGCCACCAAGCAAAAACCGCCACACCGATACCTCAGGTCCGGAAACTCCAGACAGGACTGCCACGAACTCACTGGATGCGTGTCCGCAGACACCGAGAAAGACGGCACCATAGGCAAACCAGGATCGTTGCCACATGGCTAAATCATCTTAGCGAAATTTACCAGTGCGTCAGCGAGCGCCTGTGGTTTCTCCAGCGGTAGCAGGTGACCCGCATCTTCCCAATCGAGTCGAGTCACCCTGGGCAGGCGGGTGCACAGTTGTGCCACCACCGGGGCATCGAAAAATACCCGATCCTGCAGACCGCTCACTACCAGGGTTGGTAACACCAACTGTTCCCACGGTAAATCCCAGTCGGTCTCTACGGCGGCTGTCATCAATCGGGTGTAGCCATGTGTCGATGACAGATTCTGGTAAGGGGCAGTCCCCAGAAAATCAGCATGATGGGCCGCTTGAAACGGTTCCCCGGTCAGCAAAGGCAGGTACAGATCGGCCAGCAGACGGGTGCCGCCCAGGCTGATTACCCGGGCTAGCGCCTGGTTGACCCAGTGCAGTCGCGGCCCGATCTGGCGCAGCGTATTGAGCAGTACCAGGCCCTCAGCTGGCACACCGGCGAGAATGGCCCGCGCTGCAAACAGGCCACCGATGGATAACCCGCACAGAATTGGCCGGGGTGGGGCAAGCTCGGTGATCAGCCTGGTCAGATCTGAGACAATCAACTTCTGATCTAGGTTGCGATGGACTGCTGCAGGACTCTGTTCCTGGCCGCGCAGGTTGTAGCGCAGACTCCCAAGACCTGCCTGCTGGCAGCCGTTTTCGATTACCCCAGCCCAGGCGTCGAGGTGGCCGGTAAGGGCATTGATGTAGATCACCGTTGGCCTGCCTTCAGCAGGTGGCCGGTATTCGTAGCGTAGGCCCTCATCGGGCCCGAGGGTGAGCAGCGACATCACCAGATCTCCCAAGTGCATCCTGGTGCCGGCAATTCATGCGGCAAAACAGGCTATCAATAATACGGCCAAGTTATCTTAACGGAACGGCCACGGCAACTTTTGCCTAACACCTGTCTGACCTCGATCAGATTGGCGCTGCTCAGGGGTATGCGTGAGCCTGACGTCCGATAAGCGCTTGCACTAAGCCAGCTCCTCTTGCTGGGGTATTTCAGTGATCTCCCACAATTTCCGGGCTATCCTGACATAGTTGATTTGCGATGTATTTTGAGATTGGGATCGACGAGGTGGCGGCAGGCGAGGGTGCATTGCCTACGTGTAAACAACGACGTGTCTTAACAAATAGAAAATCATCGATGATGTGACCATCGTTGGCTACGGCTTGCGCGCGAACTCCGGCAGCGTAGGGCGCCAGATCATCCAGCTGAATATGCGCACAGTATTTTCGCACGCGATTCAGATAGAGCCGTTTGGATAAAGAGGTGGTCAGCTCCGCCGCAGCGGATTTTGAATTTTTCGATAACATCCGCCAAAACCCCGGGTAGCTGAAAGTTTGAAGCAGGTCGCCAGCGCTGATATGGGCACGCTTGTACCCCTCCCGTTTCATTGCCAGTACCGCATTGGGGCCCACGGTAAATCCACCGCCTAACTTTTGTGTCAGGTGCACGCCGAGAAAAGGGCGCTCTGGATCAGGAACTGGATAAATCAGGTGATTGACCAAATTGCTTGGCTGGTTCTTCAAACGGAAATATTCTCCCCGAAAAGGAACAACCCGGTAGTCAGGCGTGTGACCAAAGGCCGATATCATGCGATCGGAGTGCAGGCCGGCGCAGATAACCGCGTAGGCACACTCGAATGTGCCCTTGGACGATATGAGCGTTACCGTAGTCTTGGATTCACGGCCGCTTCGGACTGTGCAGTCGTATTCGATCACCCCCCCACGATCGGCAAACAGTTTTGCCATTACCTGGGCCACCTGGGCAAAGTTGACGATGCCGGTGCTGGGGGACAATAGGGCGCCCACACCACTGATATGAGGCTCGAGTTTGCGCAGTTCATCTACAGATACTTCTTCGATGGGAATATCGTTTTGTGCCGAGCGGGATTTGAGTGCGGCCATCCGAGCCAATTCATCCTGATCGGTGGCGACAATTAATTTGCCGCAAATCTTGTATGGAATTTTGTACTCATCGCAAAATGCGCGTATCGCCATCTTTCCCTCCCGACAAAAGCGGGCTTTCAGACTGCCCGGGCTATAGTAAACGCCGGCGTGAATTACGCCGGAGTTATGGCCGGTTTGGTGCGCTGCCAGGGCAGATTCCTTTTCAAGAAGGGCGATTGATGCCGAGGGGTGGCGAATCTGCAGTTCAAAGGCTGTGGTGATTCCGACAATGCCTCCGCCTACAACCACAAAGTCGAAATGTTTTTCTGCCTTATCCATTGATGACGGGCTTTCTCGAGTTAGGGACGGTCACTCGAGTCTGCAACCAATGCCAGGCTATATAGCATGACAGTGGCAGCGAGAAATGCCGTCATCCCGCCGATGTCATGAGGCGGGCTGACTGTATTTACATCGACTGCAACAATGTTTAAGCCCTTAAGGCCAGAAATTAAAGAGAGTCCTTCACGTGCCGTGGCGCCGCCGAAGGTGGGTGTGCACACGCCAGGCGCACAAGAGGGATCAAAGAAGTCCATATCGAAGCATAGATAGACGGGCCTGCCAGCAAGATTGTCGTGAAGTTCGGATAGCACATCCGCGATACCCCGTAAATTCAATGTATCTCCATCAATGAGTTGGTAGCCTTGGCTTTGGGTATGGCCAAATACACCAGGAATGGTGACTGTGCCGCGGGCCCCGATGTGATAGGACTGGGATGTATCAATCAACTGCTCTTCTGCAGCTCGAGTAAACGTTGTAGCTGTGTTGTAGCGATCGTTGGTGCGACTTCCGGTGCTTGGATAGGTATCCGTGTGTGCATCGATGTGGATGACAACGAGATCCGCATGTGCTTTGCTAACGGCGCGTAATTGGGGCAAGGTGACCAGACCATCTCCCCCCATTGTTGCAGGGACTGCTCCAGTCTGGGTCAATTCAGAGGTGGCTTCTTCTATTTTTTCTAGCGAGTGTTCTATCTCTCCGGGCGTGCAGGCCACATTACCGCAGTCGACGACATTGAGCCGCTCCAGCGGGTTGAAATCAAATTCTGGCGGTTGATAGGGCCGCACCAATGTAGACTCGGCACGGATAGCGTCGGGACCCTGTCGTGCGCCTATGCGCGTGGGGTGGGTGCCACAGTCAAAAGGAATCCCGAGTATGGCCGCCCCAGAACCTTTTGGGCTCTGAGTGAATGGGGCTCCCATAAAGCTCATCGGAATGAATCGAGATAATTTGGCCGTCATGAGGCGTCTCCCGCTCTGGGTTTTATGCGTTGGTGAAAGGTTTACGGTTTCTGGACGTTGGGCCAGATTGAACGAATTGCCCGGCAGCTGATCCAATACCCAGTTTGCCAACGGGTGTACAACCCGCTCTTCGCTTGAGAAGCGCCCCTGTGGGGGCTTGAAACGTTGTGCCTTAGTTGTTGCGCTTCGCAAAATTTGCTGTCGTCTGGTATCGCAGTATCCCACATTTTTTCTAGACCATCTTGTAAAATAAAGCCGGGGATTTGTGGCCAAAATGCGCAATGCATTAAAGCGGCGAAAACTAAGATCAACTGAAAAACTATTCAGCCACTAAAGAGGATGAGAAATGATCGAAGGCGTCGTTAAAGACAGCGCCGCTACAGCTTCCTGGAAAACCTACTTTGCCCTGTGCAAGCCTAAGGTTGTTTCCCTGATCGTTTTCACGGCGGTCGTCGGGATCCTGTTGGCATCTGCAGGTGATCCGCCTTGGGCAAGGGCGTTTTTCGCCATTTTAGGCATCGGTCTGGCGGCAGGGGCAGGGGCAGCCGCCAATCACTGGATCGACCGAAGAATCGATGCACTTATGGCCCGAACACAGAACCGGCCATTGCCCCAGCATAAGATTAAGCCGGCATCGGTGGTAGTGTTTACCCTGGCATTGGCTACTGTTTCAATGCTGATTCTCGTGACCCAGGTAAACATGCTCACTGCCTGGCTCACATTTATCTCGATGATCGGGTACGCGATCATTTATACCGTCTTTTTAAAACCCAACACGCCCTACAACATCGTGCTGGGTGGAGCAGCTGGTGCCACACCACCGCTTCTGGGATGGACCGCGGTCACCGGAGAGATTCATACC
>MDTC01163458.1_pt1 | contig 16369 bp, 13 predicted proteins | sample 811181 | NCBI WGS metagenome assembly MDTC01 (sample SAMN05326644, study PRJNA326480) | marine metagenome | isolation source: seawater | place: Pacific Ocean: North | collected 2011
GCAGTATAGCGCAGGATCGTATTGTCACCATCTTCAATAAGCTCAACATCAGCGCCGCCCTTGGCAAAGCCGGCAACGCCGCCATCGCCCTCACCGGACAGGCTGAAGGCATCAGGTGCCTTGCTGGGGTCAAGCGTTACACGCCCGCCAAAGCGGGCCTTGACCGGCCCCACCTTCAAGGTGACCTTGGCAACAAGTTCGTTCTCGCCTTCGCGGACCAGTTCTTCACACCCGGGAATACAAGTTTTCAACACCGCAACATCATTCAGCGCCTTATACACCTCGTCGCGTGATGCCAGGATGGTGATTTCGTCATTCAATTCCATGGGTATGCTCCTTCGCGGTGGGCTGGCCAGATCCAGCCATAAAAATTGAATACTCGGCCTGATAGATTTCGGGGGTATCAATATCAATAAAGTAGCCGTCGCACGCCGTCACGAAGCTATTTATCAATTCCGGCTCGCTGTCCAGTAGACCGCGACACCCCAGATTAATACCACCTCGCAGGACATTGTCGCGCGCCTGCGGTGTAAGTATGACGGGGTTGCCTCGCTCAAAAGCGCTGGATCTGTCCCCCACCGGCAGGGTTATGCTGCCCGCCGGGGCGGTTTCATGCGCCTTCAACAGGGCGCTGCAGTGATCGCTTTCCAGCCGCGGCATATCGGCTGGCGTTACGAGATAGGCGGCGGCTGTGCCAGCCTTTGACAGACCGTGAAAAACGCTGCTGCGCTGTCCCATATTATAATCGGGATTGACGGTGACTGTCACATCGAGATCGCGGATGACATCCGCCGTTTCCTGTGCTGCATGTCCCAGCACCACTGTCACCTCTGCATCTTGCAGCCCGGCCAGCATTCGGACGGTACGCCGCAAAAGTGCCTCGCCGCCAAAATCTAGCAACAACTTGTTCTTGTGGCCCATGCGGCGCGATTTACCCGCTGCCAGCACGATGATTGCAACATTAATCATGACCCGGCTCCGCGCGCCTTTGTGCCCGCCGGTTCTGGACAATCTCTGCCATAATCGACAAAGCAATCTCTTCGGGCGTCACGGCGTTTATATGCACCCCAGCCGGAGACCTGACTGTATCAAGACGCGCCTGGCTGACACCCGCTGCCAGCAATTTTGGGCCATAGCTTGCAAACTTGCGCCGGCTGCCCACAAAAGCGGCATATGCTGCGCTGCCAGCCAGGGCGGATGTCAGTGCAGCGATATCTCCCGCACCCTGCGTCGCAACAACAATGTAGCGGTGAGCATTACTGGGCGGGTTTGAACTCATAGCGGCAGGTGAAATAAAATGGAAATCTGCATCAACAAGATCACGGTCCACATCGCCGCACACCGTCAGCGTGAAACCAAAGCCGCGCGCAATACGCGACAGGGCCACTGCGACTGGGCCATGGCCGTACACAATCAAATCGGGAAGCGGCACAACCGGCTCTACAAAAATATCCATCGATCCTTTGCTGGGACAGCCATTGCGCGCCAGCGTAACCATCAGACCATCGCTCTCATCCGCCAGCAGCTCCTCCGGCCGCAGGCAGACAAGTGTTGCCTCGCCAGTTTCGATTGCTGTCTGCGCAGCGTGCCGCACCGCGGATGTTACACAGCCCCCGCCAAGCCAGCCTTCGGCAAAGTCCCCATTCTCCAGAACGATCGCCTTCATGCCCGGCTTCGCAGCGGTCGAGGACAGTGTCCGGACAACCGTTGCCACCGCATGCGGAATGCCATCTGCGCGCAGCTTTTCCTGACGTTTATCAATCGCAATTTGCGTCGGCTGGTTCATAGACGTTCCAGTTCCCATTCCAGTGCGACTAGGCTTTCCAACGTATTGCAGGGCACGAACCTGTCCAGATGGGGCAGCGCCGCCGCCATGCTCGCCGCAACTGGTTCATAGTCTTTCCAACCAAGAAGCGGGTTCAGCCAGATTATCTTGCATCCCTTGCGGCGCAACCGCGCCATTTCGGTGCTCACCAGCTCAGCATTACCAGTATCATAACCGTCTGACAGAATAAGCACCACGCTGCGACGACCAAGAATGCGGTGTGCATATTGCTGGTTGAATTGCTGCAGGCAATGACCGATACGCGTCCCGCCTCCAAAACCCTGCGCCATCATCGACAAACGGTTGACGGCCCGCAATGTATAATTATCCCGCAAGGCGTCACTTACACACATAAGGTTAGTGTGAAACACAAAGGCATCTGACCTCTGGTCAACATCGGTCAATCCACGGATAAAGGCCAGAAATACCCGCGCATAGAGGGTCATTGAACCGGATACATCCAGAATAGACACAAGATGCACCGGCCGGTCCGGTCGGCGGCGACGTAACAGTTGCATTGGCTCGCCGCCCGTTCCAACTGAGCGCCGAATGATGCGTCGCAAGTCAATCATCGCGCCCTTTCGTGACGCCTTGCGACGCCGCGACCTGCGATAGCGGATCGCCGCCGCAATCCGGTGCGCCGCGCGTTCGGCAAGGGCGCGATCCTCTGGCAACAGAAACTGGCGCATATCCGTGCGGTTGTTATTGACCACTTCGGTTGCAACCAGCTTGCCTTCCCCGTCGCTGTCAGCTTCGCCATCATTATCATTGCCCGGCGTATCCGCATCACCAGTGTTGCCTGTATCTTGCTGCGACATGAATTTGGACATGTTCGTGAAGCTGGACGGGTCCGGCTTACGAACATCGCTTCTTTCGTGCTTCGTGCGCATGACAGAGCGGTTCAGCCAGAATGCGCTGAATAAATCATCGAACCGTTCGAATGAGTGGGTGTCGGCACAGCAAATGGCCTTTAGGGCCATGCGCACATCTTCTGTGTCCTGCAGATCGATAGATTCAAGGCTGTGCAATCCCATTTCGGTTTCCTGCACCCCTACGCGAAACCCGTTATGCCGCAGATGACGCGTAAAATCGCCCATACGTTCAGCAGTAGACGCGCGCGTCGGGAAACGGGTCACACTGGCCATTGTGCCTATCCGGCCACACCGGCAAGGCGCTGTGCCACTGCCGTAGGTACAGCGGCCTGGTCCGCTTCGGTTTTCAGCAAGGCAACCAATGACGCCTGAAGCGCCGCCGGGTCATCTGTCAGATCGTTCAGCCCCAATCCGGCCAAAGCTGCGGCCCAATCCAGCGTTTCAGCAATGCCAGGCTTCTTTTCCAGATCTTCTTTCCGGATTGACTGCACAAATCCGACAATCTGTCCGGCTAGATGTGTTGGCAGATCTGGCCATTTTGCGCTCAAAATCGCTAGTTCAGTCGCACTATCCGGATAAGGAACATACGTATAGATACAGCGCCGACGTAACGCGTCTGACAGGTCGCGTGTGCCATTAGCGGTCAACACCACGATCGGCTTGCTGGTGGCAGCAATTGTTCCGAGTTCAGGAATAGTGATCTGGAAGTCTGACAACACCTCCAGCAAAAAGGCCTCAAATTCCTCATCAGCACGGTCGATTTCGTCAATCAGCAGCACTGGTGGCACATCCTGCTGAATAGCCCGCAGAAGGGGCCGCTCAAGCAGGAATTCACGCGAAAAGATACGGCTCTCGATCTCATCAGCCGCAACGCCGCTGTCGGCCGAGGCCCGAATAGACAAAAGCTGGCGCTGGTAGTTCCATTCATAGATGGCAGCAGGCGCATCCAAACCTTCGTAACATTGCAGCCGGATAAGTTCAGTCTTCCGAATTTCTGCAAGCGTTTTGGCTACTTGCGTCTTGCCAACACCAGCATCGCCCTCCAGCAGGATAGGGCGTTCCAGTTGCAAAGCAATGTGAATAGCCATCGTCAACTCGTTTGACGCGACATAGCCAGCATCAGCAAGTTGTAATTTGAGATTTGTCCAGTTCATTAGATGGCGGCAGGAGGCCGGAGCCCCCTGCCCGTCCTTTTTCAGTTGGCTCAGTCGTGAAGACCGAGGCTCTCGGCAGTCTTCCAGATGCGCCAGTGATCATGCGGCATATGGGACTGAGTCAGACCAAAAGCCCGGAAGGCATCGTGAACCGCATTCGAAAACGCCGGGACACCACCAACATTCGGACTCTCGCCGACACCTTTTGCACCAATCGGATGATGCGGACTTGGGGTAACGGTGTAGTCGGTCTGGTAGTTTGGTGTCTCCACGGCCGTTGGCACAAAGAAATCCATCAACGTACCGGTGGTGACATTGCCCTGCTCGTCATACGCAATTTCCTGCCCCATAGCGATTGCCAGCGCCTCGGTCAGTCCCCCATGGACCTGGCCTTCGATGATCATCGGGTTAATCCTTGTCCCGCAATCATCAAGTGCATAGACCTGCCGGATCTCGGTTGTGCCTGTGTCGACGTCAATTTCCATGACGCAGATATAGGAGCCAAACGGATAAGTCATATTTGGCGGGTCATAATAGCTGACTGCCTCAAGACCCGGCTCGACACCCGGCACTGCCTGGCTATAGGACGCAAAGGCGATTTCCTTCATCGTCTTGAAACGTTCCGGCGATCCTTTGACTACAAAGCGATCGACATCCCACTCAAGATCATTGTCATGCACCTCGAGCAGATAAGCCGCAATCATCTGTGCCTTTGCACGGATTTTGCGGCCCGCCATTGCGGTTGCAGCGCCAGCAACAGGTGTTGACCGCGAACCGTATGTGCCAAGGCCATAAGGTGCTGTGTCGGTATCACCCTCCTCCAGCGTGATATCTTCGGCCGGAATGCCGATCTCGGACGCAAGAATTTGTGCAAAGGTTGTGGCGTGGCCCTGACCCTGCGAGATTGTGCCAAGACGGGCAATGGCCGAACCCGTTGGATGGATACGGATTTCACAGCTGTCAAACATGCCAAGTCCAAGGATATCGCAATTTTTAACAGGGCCGGCGCCAACAATCTCGGTGAAGTGGCTCAGACCAATGCCTAAAAGGGAACGAGTCTCGCCACGTTTGAAGGCTTCGACACGTTCCGCCTGCTCCCTGCGAAGATCCTCATAACCGACTGCCTTCAGTGCCTTTTCCCAGCCCGTGTGGTAGTCGCCCGAGTCATATTCCCAACCAAGGGCAGACTGGTAAGGGAACTGTTCTTTCTTAATGAAGTTCTTCGCCCGCAACTCGGCGGCATCCATACCAAGCTTGATCGCCAGCACCTCAATCATCCGTTCGATGAAATAGGCTGCCTCAGTAACGCGAAAAGAACAGCGATACGCAACGCCGCCAGGTGCCTTGTTGGTGTAGATACCATCCACAACCAAATAGGCCGTCGGGATGTCGTATGAACCAGTACAAATGTTCATAAAGCCTGCCGGGAACTTTGTTGGGTCCGCACAGGCATCGAAGGCACCATGATCAGCCGTTGTATGACAATGCAGGCCGGTGATCTTGCCATCTTTGGTAGCTGAAATACGGCCCTTCATCCAATAGTCACGTGCAAAGGCCGTGGCCATCAGGTTATCAGAGCGGTCTTCAATCCACTTCACTGGAACGCCGGTGACGATAGAAGCGACAATCGAGCACACATAGCCAGGATAGACACCAACCTTATTGCCAAAACCACCACCAATGTCTGGCGAGATAATCCGAATATTGTGCTCGGCTATGCCGGAAATTAGCGATGCGACGGTACGCACCGCATGCGGTGCCTGAAAGGTGCCCCAGACCGTCAACTTGCCATTCACCTTATCCATTGAAGCGACAGCGCCGCATGGTTCAAGCGGGCACGGATGCGTGCGATGATAGTAAATCATCTCTTCGGCCACGACATCTGCCTCAGCCAAAACAGCCTCGGTCGCGTCCAAGTCACCCGATTCCCAAGTAAAGATATGGTTCGGGTGACGACGGGGACCATGTGCCCCTTCTGCCTGGTCAGCGATATCCTCGCGTAAAACGGGTGCGCCTTCTATTTCGGCTTTAAAAGGGTCGACTAGGACCGGAAGCTCTTCATATTCCACCTCGACTGCGGCCACACCATCAGCTGCGGAATATCGATCGTCCGCGACAACAAAGGCTACTTCCTGCGCCTGAAAAAGCACCTTACCGTCGGCCAATACCATTTGTTTGTCACCAGCAAGAGTCGGCATCCAGTGCAGGCCCAGTGGTTCCAGATCGGCAGCCGTCAAAACTGCATGCACGCCAGGCAGCGCCAACGCTTTTTCGGCATTTATCGATTTTACACGGGCATGCGCGTACGGCGAGCGCACAAAATCACCAAACAGCATGCCGGCCAATTTAATGTCATCGACGTAATTGCCTTTGCCTTGTGTGAAACGGGCATCCTCGACGCGCTTACGCGATGTACCCAGGCCACTAAGCGCAGCAGAGCGTTCTTCCTTTGGAGGGGTAGACTCATTCATTATGCTGACTCCTTCATTTCATTCATCTTCGCTGCTGCCTCAAGAATAGCTTTCACGATGTTCTGATAGCCGGTACAGCGGCATAGATTGCCAGAGATACCAAAACGTACTTCGTCTTCTGTTGGACTTGGATTTTCCTGCAGCAGCCGGTATGCCCGGGTAATCATGCCCGGCGTGCAATAACCGCATTGCAACCCATGATGTTCCTTAAACATTTCCTGAAGCACATGCAGCCCATCTGGATTTCCCAGCCCCTCGATCGTTGTGATATCCGCACCATTGGCCTGCGCTGCAAACACTGTGCAGGACTTGACCGACATGCCGTTCATGTCAACAGTGCAGGCCCCGCAATGGGACGAACTGCACCCCACATGCGGGCCAGTGATGCCCAAGTCCTCGCGCAGGGCGTGAATCAACAGTGTCCTTGGTTCGGACAGCAGGTCAACATCCTTGCCATTGACCTTCATCTTCACATGCATTTTTTCCATTGCCGTAACCTCCCTTAGGCCCGCGCGCGGGCGCTTTCAATTGCTTTTCTCACAATCACGCCAGCAACATATTTTTTGAAATCGACCGGACCGCGCGTATCTGCAACCGGGTCAGATGCGTTCACCGCCACTGTTACAGCCGCCTTTACTGTTGCATCATCAACAGAGCTCCCAACCAAGGTATCAACCGCATCAGCGCAGTAGACAGGCGTATCGGACAGGTTGGTCAAGGCGACAGACGCCGCTGTGCACGCCCCGCCTTCCATTGTTAGCAGCACGCCGGCCGCAGCGGTCGCATAATCGCCAATCTTGCGTTTCTGCTTTTCATAGGCATAACCGCCGCCTGACGCCGTGAATGAGATTCCGGTTAGGATTTCGTCATCCTCACGTGCCGTGAAATAGGCCGCTTCGTAGAAGTCTCGCGCCGCAACATTCCGCGCACCGCCCGGACCCGCAAGGTGATAGGTCGCGTCCAGTGTTTGCATCAGCCCAGGCATGTCATTGGCCGGATCACCATTCGCAACATTACCACCGATTGTCCCGAGGTAGCGGACTTGCGGGTCTGCGATCTGCAATGATGCCTCGCGGATAATCGGGGCAATCTTGGCCAGCGCATCATTGCTGATCAACTCATGCTGCGTTGTCATCGCGCCGATCGTAACGCTGCTGCCATCGATACTAATGCCTTTCAGCGCATCGACGCCGCCAAGATCAATCAAATGACTGATATCAGTAAGCCTCTGCTTCATTACCGGTATCAGGCTGTGCCCGCCCGCTATGACGCGTGCGTCATCACCCCATTCGCTAAGGAGCCCGACAACACCGTGAACTGAGTCGGGGCGATGGTAATTAAAAGCGCCTGGAACCATAACAAAACCTCCATTTTTTTTTCACTTAGCCTACGTCGTTGTCTGGGCAACGGACTTTGCCTCAAATTCTCGGTAAACAGTCTCCAACAAAGCCGCACCATTTGACAGTGATAGCGATTCGCAATTCTGTGACGAAAGAGCGCAACTCGGATAAATCAGTTTATCAATTTGGGAAATTGGTAGTCGCTAGAGGCGAGCAAGTTTTATTTCAGATCGGCAAGTTCGTGGTGGCTAACAATGTTTTTTGACGTCCATGTGCCCGGAGTAATCCGTTGGCTTAGCCAAAGCTAATGGGTCCCCCTGAATAATCTTTGATGATTTGAGTGCCAGTATGACCTAACAACATTGGAGACATCGCAATTTATTGGACGCATCGCAATTTACTCGCCGGCCATCCACCAATTCGCACTAAATTTGGGTTGAACATCCCATTAATTCCACTGTCACTCGGCAAATGCTTAGCTTTATGAATGCTTAGCTTTATCGTGGATCATGCGCGAGCGGTTGGCAAGTTTGTGCCCTTAGGATGCGAATGATGGTTGATTATATGTAGAGTGATGCGCATGGCGTCGAGGATGGCCGACACGATGATGCCGGGCTGGGATTTCAGGACCTGAAGATCTACACGCCGGCACGCCCCCGCCACACGCTGATTTTCTTGCTTGAGATCATTGAGAAAAAGAACAAGGTCATCGCCGATAAACGAGGCATTATTTGCAGCCACAATGAAGCGTTAAATCGTCGCGGCGAAATGGTCCTGCGCTTCTTTGTCGAAATCCCGGCAGAACACCATCCTGTAAAGCGTGCGCGTTTAACACAGGATCCTGTCTATAGCTCCTGAAGACGACACGCAATTGCCCCCTACACATGCGCGCATGACTGATTATATGTCCATCTCAAGTATGTTAATTTCAGCCGATGAGGGCAGGTGATGGCAACCGCCAGATCCTGAACCAACCACAACCGGTCTATAGTGGACGCGATGGCCAGGCAATAAAGGTCGCGGCGCCCCATCGGAACGGAAGGTTTAAAGGAAAAGGTAAAATGCGCACTTCCACGACACCCGCCATTATTTTTCGTTCGGGCGCAATTCATACGGCGCCGCGTCCTTCCCGTTTCTGCACCATAGCCATTGCAGCAACCTTGAGTGCATTGCCGCTATCGCTGCCAGCCGCGGCTGATGACATTACTGCGCACGGCATCTCAACCTTCGGTGAATTGAAATATGAACCGGGATTTCGGAACCTTGATTATGTGAACCCAAGCGCGCCAAAAGGTGGTGAGATTTCCGTCTGGGGATTCGGGTCGTTTGACTCGATGCATCCCTACAGCACCAAAGGTCGTTCAGGACAACTATCATCCATTTTCTTTGAAAGCCTTCTGGAAAGCACCGCTGATGAACCAGACTCATCCTACGGCTTGGTCGCAGAATCGATGGAATATCCGGAAGATCGCAGTCAGGTGATTTTCAACATGCGTCCCGAGGCACGTTTTTCCGATGGCACGCCGCTGACAGCCGCGGATGTTGTTTTTTCTTATGAAATACTGCGTGACAAGGGCCTGCCTTCATTCCGCGCTGTGATCGAGAAGCAGGTCGCCAGCGCAGAGGCCCTCGGTCCACATCGGGTGAAATTTACCTTCAAGGATGGTGTGCCCACACGCGACCTGCCCCAGACCGTCGGCGGCCTACCTATTTTCTCGAAGGCCTACTTTAGGACGTCCGGTGCTGATTTCGAGGACTCGACTTTGACACCGGCCATTGGCTCTGGCCCCTACATCCTAGATTCAATCGATGTGGGCCAACAGATCATCTATCGCCGTAATCCTGATTACTGGGGCAAAAACCTTCCCATAAACAAGGGACGGCATAATTTCGACAGCATCAGAGTAGAGTATTTCGCCGATTACAACAGTGCGTTCGAAGGGTTCAAGGCCGGCACCTATACGTTCCGCACCGAGGCATCATCAAAAATCTGGGCAACCGGCTATGACTTCCCGGCCATAGAAAAGGGCTGGGCAGTCAAAGATACCCCGCCCGATGGCACACTCGCATCCGGTCAATCCTTTGTTTTTAATCTGCGGCGTGACCGCTTTCAGGACATTCGCGTGCGCAAGGCTGTCGGAATGATGTTCAATTTCGAATGGTCCAACAAAACGCTTTTCTACGGCATTTACGAACGGATCGAATCCTTCTGGGAAAACAGCTATCTGAAGGCGTCAGGCATGCCAGGCGAGGGTGAGCTGGCCTTCCTTTCCCCCATTGCCGACATCCTGCCTGAAGGTGTGCTGGACAGTGCGGCCGTTGAGGCGCCTGTATCATCCGAGCGACAGCTAGATCGCAAGAACCTGCGAGTCGCATCGGCACTGCTTGATGCCGCTGGCTGGGTTATCGGGGATGACGGGTTGCGTCGCAACGCGACCGGCGACACACTCAAGCTTGAAATCCTGAATGACTCTCAAGCCTTTGACCGGGTGATCAACCCCTATATCGAAAATCTGCGTCAGCTTGGTGTGGATGCCGTCCATACACGTGTCGACAATGCCCAGATGACTGAACGCGAGCGCAGTTTCGATTTTGATATGGTGGTGGGCAATTTTCGTACCTCGTTAACATCGGGTGCTGGACTGAAACAGTATTTTGGCTCGGAATCGGCAGACTTTTCTATTTTTAATCTCTCCGGTTACGGCAGCGCGGCTGCTGACCAGTTGATCGAAGATGTTCTTGCAGCCGGGGATCGCACCACACTGAATGACGCTACACGCGCGCTCGACCGTGTATTGCGGGCCGAAGTGTTCTGGGTACCACAATGGTTCAAGAACACCCATACCGTAGCCTATTATGACATGTATCGTTATCCGGAAAAGCTGCCACCTTATGCGCTTGGCACTTTGGATTTCTGGTGGTTTGATCAGGATGCCTATGCTCGGCTGAAAGCCAATGGCGCCTTCTGACCTCTAGCGGTTTGACCACTGGCGAGGCATTGCACATATGTTGGCATATATTTTGCGCAGACTGGGATTGATCCTGCCAACCCTGTTCGGGATCATGCTGATCAACTTTGCCCTTGTACAATTTGTACCGGGCGGTCCGATCGAACAGATCCTTGCGCAACTTGAGCGCGATACAAGTGTCTTTGAAGGCATTGCCGGCGGCGGCGGGGAAATACGCAAGGAATCTGAATCCAGCAGCTATGTTGGCGGCCAGGGTCTGCCAGAAGATTTCATCGCCGATCTGGAACGTCAGTTTGGCTTTGACAAGCCACCACTGGAACGTTTTTTTACTATGCTATGGGATTATATCCACTTTGATTTTGGTGAAAGCTATTTCCGTTCCATTTCGGTTACCGACCTTATTCTGGAAAAAATGCCGGTGTCGATTTCGCTGGGCCTGTGGACAACGCTTCTTGCATATCTGATCTCTATCCCACTTGGCATCCGCAAAGCGGTTCGTGACGGCACTGCCTTTGACAGTTGGACGTCAAGCCTGATCATCATCGGCTATGCCATTCCGGGCTTCCTGTTTGCCATCCTGCTGCTGGTGCTGTTTGCCGGCGGATCATATGTAAAAATCTTCCCGCTGCGCGGGCTGACCTCGCCTGATTTTGCGGAAATGAGCGCCTGGCGCCAGGTCATCGACTATTTCTGGCATATCGCGCTGCCGGTTCTGGCATCAACCATCTCGGCATTTGCAACACTGACCCTGCTGACAAAAAACTCGTTCCTTGATGAAATCCGAAAACAATATGTGATGACGGCCCGGGCCAAGGGTCTGGCCGAAAAGCAGGTGCTGTATGGCCACGTGTTCCGCAATGCCATGCTGATTGTCATTGCCGGTTTCCCCGCTGTTTTCGTGTCCGTCTTCTTTGGCAGTTCGTTGATTATCGAAACGATTTTCTCTCTCGATGGATTGGGGCGCATGGGGTTCGAGGCCGCCGTTGCGCGCGACTATCCTGTGGTATTCGGCACATTATTCATTTTCAGCCTCATCGGGCTGGTCATCGGTCTGATATCTGACCTGATGTATGTTTGGATTGACCCACGGATCGACTTTGAATCGAGACTGTCATGACACACCGGCAGCTTCACCGGCGCCGCTGGCGCAATTTTTGCCAGAACAGGCGGGCCTTCTGGTCGTTGTGGTTTTTTGTGATAGCCTTTGGCATTTCGCTATTCGCCGAGCTGATCGCCAATGATCGGCCAATCATCGTCAAATATCGTGACGGCTTTTACAGCCCGATTGTTAAATTCTATCCGGAGCAGACATTTGGCGGCGATCTGCGCACCGAAGCCATCTATGCTGATATTGAGGTGGAATGCCTCATTGTGACAGGTGGGCTGGTAGATTGCTGGGACAACCCAGAGATGCTCATTGCCGACGCTGCTGACGGCATCATCGACAATTGGCCCATCGAGCGCGGTTGGATCATCTGGCCGCCAATCCCCTATCACCATTCCACGGTGTCAACGCTGGATATGCCTGCCCCCTCACCACCCGACGCGGACCACTGGCTCGGCACCGACGATACCGCGCGCGACGTGCTCGCCCGTATCATATACGGTTTTCGACTGTCGGTGATGTTTGCAATCATTGTCTCCGTGTTCGCGTCTGCCATCGGCATTCTTGTTGGCGCCGTTCAGGGATATCTTGGTGGCCGCACAGACCTGTTCGCCCAGCGTCTGATTGAAATCTGGGGGGCAACGCCATCGCTTTACATCATTATCATTGTCTCGGCGATCTATCGCATGGATTTCTGGCTGTTGGTGTTCCTGATGACCCTGTTCAGCTGGACAGCACTGGTCGGGGTGGTGCGTGCTGAATTTCTGCGGGCGCGTAATTTTGAATATGTACAGGCGGCTAAGGCGCTTGGCGTCAGGCCGCTCGTGATCATGTACCGCCATGTATTGCCAAATGCCATGGTCGCAACGTTGACTATGCTGCCATTCATCGTCGCCGGGGCGATTGGCTCCCTTGCGGCACTGGATTTTCTGGGGTTCGGCCTGCCATCTTCCGCGCCATCCCTTGGTGAGCTGACATTGCAGGCCAAACAGAACCTGCAGGCGCCATGGCTTGGCCTAACAGCCTTTGGCGTCTTTGCGCTTTTGCTTGCATTGCTTGTGTTTATTTTCGAAGGCGTGCGCGATGCCTTTGACCCCCGAAAGACGTTTTCATGACAACCCCGCTTTTGTCGATACAGGACCTTGAAGTCGGCTTTGTGCGCGATGGCACCACAACAGCAGCAGTGCGCGGATTGTCGCTTGACATCCATCCGGGCGAAACTGTTGCCCTTGTCGGCGAGAGCGGATCAGGAAAATCGGTCTCGGCACTGGCATGCATTGGTCTGCTGGCCGATAACGCCCGTCAGGGTGGGCACATAAGGTGGAGAGGCACGGATTTTTCACAGGCAGATGACAGTGTCATGCGTAGTCGGCGTGGCAATGACATTGGCATGGTATTCCAGGAGCCGATGACATCTTTAAACCCGCTACACACCATCGAAAAACAGATTGGCGAGGCATTGCACCTTCACCAACCGCTGTCCGGCGATTCTGCCCGGGAACAAACGCTGGCCTTGCTGGACCGTGTTGGCATTCCCGACCCAGCAAGGCGGATTAAAAGTTATCCGCATGAATTATCGGGCGGGCAGCGTCAAAGAGTGATGATAGCCATGGCGCTGGCCAATAATCCGGACCTTTTGATCGCTGATGAACCTACCACGGCGCTGGACGTCACGATCGAGGCGCAGATACTCGACCTTCTTGCCGACCTGCAGCGTGAAACCGGGATGGCAATGCTGTTCATTACACATGATCTGGGGGTGGTTCGCCAGATTGCTGACCGCGTGCTTGTCATGCAGGATGGCCGGCTGGTCGAAAGTGGTAAGACCAACACTATATTTTTAGCGCCAGGCACCGACTACACCAAGGCATTGATTGCCGCACGTCCGCGTGACGTGCGCACGCCGCTGCCACAGCCCGCATCCACCCTGCTGGAAGCCCGGGACATCAAGGTTCATTTTCCGGTACGCCGCGGCCTCCTGCGCCGTACGGCTGACTGGATCCGTGCCGTAGACGGGGTAGACCTGACACTACATCAGGGTGAAACACTTGGCATTGTTGGGGAAAGCGGTTCGGGCAAGTCAACACTGGCGCGGGCCATCACAAGGCTTGTCAGCTCAGAAGGCACAGTGTCCCTAGAAAATGAAAAAATATCGTCCGCCAAGGCAACAGCCCTGAAACCCTATCGCCGTCAGGTGCAGATTGTCTTTCAAGACCCGTTCGGATCTTTATCCCCGCGCATGTCAATCGGTGAGATCATTGCCGAAGGTCCACAGGCACATGGGGAAGCTGACACGGCTGCCCTTTCAGAAGAGGTTGCCACCGTGTTGGAGGAAGTGGGGCTGGACCCGGCATCAGCAGACCGCTATCCGCATGAATTTTCCGGTGGCCAGCGCCAGCGTGTCGCGATTGCCCGCGCCCTGATCATGCAACCACGCGTTATTCTGTTTGACGAGCCAACATCAGCATTAGACATGACCGTCCAGCAACAGCTGGTGATGTTGCTGCGCAACCTGCAGGAACGGCACGCGCTAAGCTATATTTTCATAAGCCATGACATCGCCCTGATTGCATCGATGAGCCACCGTATTATGGTTATGAAGGATGGCAGGGTTGTTGAATCGGGCAACACGCAGGATATCCTGACCGCCCCTGCCCAGCCTTACACGCGGACATTGATCGGAGCCGCAACCCGGAAAGCCGGCTGATCGATGCAAAAGACATAAGGGACATGACAGACCTCCCCCGCCTGACTGCCGACCGTATTACCACCGCTGTGTCCCGCCTGTTCATGGAACGCGGTGCGGCCTGCATCCGTGAATTTACGGTCAGAACGGGGCGCCGTGTCGATCTGATGGTCCTTGGCAACAAACGGGACATCACCATTGTTGAGGTGAAATCCTCACGACAGGATTTTACGAGCGATACAAAATGGCCGGACTATATCGAGTGGGCGGACAAGTTCTATTTCGCCGTTGCCGAGGATTTTCCACTGGAAATTCTGCCTGGATCGGAACGTTGCGGGATCATCATCACAGATGGTTTTGACTGCCACATTGTCCAAAAAGCGCCCGCTATTAAATTGGCTACAGCACGCCGGACTCACCTTGTCACACGAATGGCCCAAAAAGCGATGCGCCGTCTGGAAGGAGTAGTTCAAACCGCTGGGGACATTCCGCTAACCCGTGCGGGACCAGACAGCACATGTTGAATAAAAAAACCTGCTCAGTTGTATGGCACAACGGTATTAGCGCCTCTCATCGCCCAGATTAATGCAAGGGATTTTTCACTCGCACTTGATCGATTTTCGTTTCACACTAAATCAGGAAAAGGTGCTAGTGATGTGTTTACCTACGCGGTTGTTTGCGATTTTGATGCTGTTTCTGTACGGCATGCTTTCTACCGCGCTGGCCAGTGAAATTGATAGTGAACTTGGCAGCGGCAATAGCAGCAGCGTCACCGCGCCGGTCTTCGTTTTACCCCAGACCGGCCTTGCCACCATTGCGCCCGAACATCTGGAATTCCTAGAAGGGTTTGACCATACCCTGCCAATCAACCAGCTGCGTGCTGCCGAGTGGACACCACGTCTGCAGGCTGACCAATCGCTGGTAGATGGCTATTGGGTGCGGGTGCGTATCCACAACAGTCTCCAAACACCTACGATTGGCATTGAACATAACTACAATAATGAAAAAAAAATCTTCGCTGTCCATACTGGCGGAGTCGATGAATATGCCCATTGGAAACAAGGGACTGGTAACTGGATGGGTGAAGGCAGAATCCTTGGCCATTACCTCGTTACGATGCCACCCGGCGAAGTAACCACGATCTATAATTTTTTCCGAAACAAGCCTTTTGACCGATATATGAGTACCGTAAACGGCCTAGACCGCATGACCATTGGCCCATGGCAGGACATTCGCAACCTGCAGCTTATGGGCATCGCCTCGAATATTGCCGTTATCGCAATCGCGCTGTCCTTCGGACTCTATTATCTGTTCATGTTTGTGGTTTCGCGCGGCAATTATCTGTGGCTGTCATTAAGCCTATTCCAGATTGCCTTATTGTCCAGCACGACCTTGGCAATGGGCTGGGTGATGAAGTTGCCCACGCGCTATATAAATAGCGAATTCACCCTTGCCATGCTGGCGCTGCTTTTCGTTTTCCTGATCCAGTTTTTCCGAAACTCACTCCGACTTTCGGAGAATTTTCCGCTTATTGATAGGATCTACAAGGTCAGCCTTATCTATTATTTGGGCCTGATAGTCCTTAACCTCTATCTTGCGAGCATATGGCCCACCGCGCCTTATCTGGATCTGGTCGCCCATCCGCCGGACCGCGCCGGCCCGGGAATTATAAAGGTCCCATTTGTCGGCGTTCCTTTTATCGGGTTGCTGCTGGCAGCAGCGACGATGTCCATGATCTTATGGTGGCGGGGAAGCAGCTATGCAAAATTTCTGGCAATTTCCTTTGCCCTTCCCTTTTTTACCGTTCCCATTTCTGCTGCGGCCTATTTCATTTTCGATTTTTCATGGATCTTCTGGTTTGTCGTGTCATCGGCAGTTGGCATTCTCGTTCTGGCAATGTTCGTTACCTTTGGCTTCGCCGTTGCCCAGCAACTCAACGACATGAAA
>MDTC01184422.1_pt1 | contig 16367 bp, 15 predicted proteins | sample 811181 | NCBI WGS metagenome assembly MDTC01 (sample SAMN05326644, study PRJNA326480) | marine metagenome | isolation source: seawater | place: Pacific Ocean: North | collected 2011
AGGATAAGTGCTGAAAGCATCTAAGCACGAAGCCTTCCTTGAAAAGAGACATCATAGAACTCTCGCAAAACACGAGTTTAATGGGACAGGAGTGTAAGTGCGAAGGCAACGACGCATTCAGCTCGCTGTTTCCAACAGTTCAATCTTTTAGTTTATGCACGGTCTCATTTTTTCTTTTTTTTAATTTTAAAGTCAATTAGATGTAAGAATACAAAAATATTTTAAACTAGTAATTATCTCAAAAAGATTACTGCTCCTGTAGTGTAGTCCGGCCAATCATTCCGCCTTTTCGAGGCGGGGACCCGGGTTCGAATCCCGGCGGGAGCATTTTATTTCTTTGAAGTTCAGAAATAAGAAATAAAGTAATGGATTATTGACAGTGAATTATGAGGGGGGTTTTTTAGTCAAGTGCTTTCGTGACCGCTGCAACTAGAAGGATTCCTTGTTCTTTGTTTTCTTCAAAAGTATCTGCTGCACCAAATATCATATGAAAATAAATATTATCTTTAACACAAACTACCTTAAATGAAGTTGTAGACCATGGAGCACTTGAACAAGTAGCGCCATGGTCTACAACTTCACAGGTTCCTCTTGACATTGCGATGTCAGTGTTACCATCAACAAATGTTCTCATGCTGTTTGCAAATGCTTCATTAGATTCCCATGAGCACCTCATTACAGCCTCATCATTCGTTGCAATAATAAGTTGCTGCAAAATCATTTTACAACCATCTTCACTTGGACCTTCAATTGTTAATATACGATGAATATCGGCTTTTGTCCCAAATATATTTTCAGTAACTGTTTTCCCATATGTTGCTTTCCTACACACTTCTGCAGCAGAAATCAAACAACTATCATCACTGCCACAGGCTATTAGACCTGAAGAAACATCATCAGATGGACCACTGCTACATGCAGTAAGTGCAATCAATCCAATAAAGAAGATCAATTTGATATTAAAATCAATAAAATTAGTGGAGTTTGTATATTTAAACTTTCCTATTAAGGATTCTGTTAATACAATCATTAATAAATATATTAATAGGATTATTAATAATTCCTTATTCTATTCTTTCCGTATACAAACAGTTCCAGGACTTCTTCTCCCGATTATCGGTCCATCAATAACTTCAAAACCGGAATTAAGCATGTTCTCTCTTACCCACCGAGCACAACTATAAGTACTTAATTTCCCATTAACATTCATTTTATCAAAAATATCTTTAAAGAATTCTTTGGTCCACATTTCCGGAACTTTAGCTGGACTAAAAGGATCAAAAAATACATAATCTGCTTTTTCTTCAACAGAATTTATTTTCTCTCTTACATCTCCAAACACCATAACTAATTTTACTCCATTTTTTTCATAAACATTTTTACCATCTAAAAAACTCTTAACAAATTCTTTTACAATCGAATAACTTTTAAAATCTACATCAATCTCAAGAATTTTCTTTAGTATTTCTTTATTGTTTTCAAAACAATATATAGTACAAGGACCTAAATCCAATGCAGCAGCCGAATTATAACCTAGCCCAAAACAAATATCGAAAATAACTTTTCCAGGTACAACACTTAGAGCTTTGACATGCTTTTCAACAGCTTCTTCCATAGCTCCAGATTTAGTATGATAATAATCCCTTACATCATCATTATAGTAAGTTATTGACCCATCTTTTGTAGTTATCTGGTCCATATACAAAGAATATTTACTGGATTTAAAAGTCTAATCAAAAATCAATAATATTGAATATATCCTTTAAAGACCAAACCTTTAAATACCGATATAAAATCCAGATACTTAGTTGATGATATTTAAAATTAATTGGAGGTTTAGGTAGCAACTTCTTGTTGCGAAAGTAAAAACATGAAAAGAAGCTCTAGGAGATGGAAGAAAAAGGGACAGATGAGATGGAAATGGCAGCGTAAGAGGATGAAGAAAGAAAAAAGAAGGAGACAAAAACAAAGATAATCCTATTTAATTCAAAAACTTTATATAATCGCATAAAACAACAAAAATAATCATAATAAATAGTGAGGATGTGGTAAAATGACAATAGTTGGATTTAATTTTACAAAAATAGATGCTGAAAGGAAAGAACCAGCAAAGGGAAAGATAAATATCAACAATAACGTTACTATCAAAAGCGTTGGTGAAAAAAAGATTTCTCTTGCCAATGACAAGCAGAAAGTTTTGAGCTTTACTTTCGAATTTACAGCAAAATATGACCCTGATGTGGGCTCTATAACAATTACTGGCGATGTTTTGTATATGGAAGCTGCGGCTAAAGTAAAGGAAATCATGGATGGGTGGAAAAAAGACAAAAAGCTGCCAAAGGACATGATGCCTCTTATTTTAAACACTGTGCTGAATAAATGCAACATACAGGCTTTGATCTTAAGCGAGCAGATAAATTTGCCTCCGCCAATACCATTGCCTAAGTTGCAAGCAGCAGAATCAGGACAAAAACAAAGTTAATTCTCTTTGATTTATTTTAAACAAAAACTTTATAAAACAAATACTATTACTTCTCCTTGTAAAAAACCCTGAAAATTAAAAATTTTCAGGGCACAAGGAAAACAAAGTTTTCCGGTGCACCGAAAATGCGAAGCATTTTCCAGTGTGCCAAAAATCCGGAGGATTTTTCAGCATGCCAGAGAAAGAAATCAAATTAAAAGTTGCAGAAGCTATACAGGATGATGTAAATAAAGGTATAGTAAGGGTAGATTCAACTCTTTTGAATGATATGGGTGTAAGGCCAGGAGATATAGTTGAACTGGAAGGTGAAAGAAAAACAGTTGCAATTGCAGATCGTGCATATCCTGGAGATATAGGTCTTAATATAGTAAGGATGGATGGTATAATAAGAAAAAACTCAAAAACAGGCATTGGAGAGATAATAAAAGTAAGGAAAGCTGATGTAAAAGAAGGTAAAAAAGTCACTATTGCTCCTGCAAGAAAAGGTATTGTAATAAGAGCTTCTCCTGAGATATTCAAGCAGGGTTTATTGGGCCGCGCAGTAGCAAAAGGAGATATTGTTTCTTTAGGCGGCACAAGAAGAAGAAGGTCTTCAATGATGGAAAGCCCATTCTATGAAGATGTTTTTAGCCTGTTAGATGAGAGTTCAATGGGTTTTGGATTTGGAGATATAAAGTTCATTGTTGTTGATACAGCCCCTAAGCAGCATACTCTTATTACTGAACAGACAGAGGTCATATTCAATCCAGAAGCAGTAGAAGTCAAGGAAGAGCTTGTCCCAGAAGTAACATATGAAGACATAGGCGGCTTAAATGAAGAAGTAAAAAAAGTAAGGGAGATGGTGGAACTGCCATTAAAGCATCCTGAAATTTTTGAAAGGTTGGGCATAGAAGCTCCAAAAGGAGTTTTGCTGCATGGCGCTCCAGGAACAGGAAAAACATTACTTGCAAAAGCAGTTGCAAATGAAACAAATTCTCATTTTATTTTGATCAACGGCCCTGAAATCATGAGCAAGTATTACGGGCAGAGTGAAGAAAATTTAAGGAAAAGGTTTGAAGAAGCAGAGAAAAATGCACCAAGCATAATTTTTATTGATGAAATAGATGCAATTGCAAGCAAAAGAGAGGACATCAAAGGCGAGGTTGAAAGGCGTGTAGTAGCACAATTACTCGCATTAATGGATGGTCTTAAGAGCAGGGGCAAAGTTGTTGTTATTGCTGCAACTAATGTCCCTAATATACTGGATCCTGCATTGCGTAGACCTGGCAGATTCGACAGAGAGATCGAAATAGGTGTTCCTGGAAAAGAAGGAAGATTAAATATTCTGAAGATTCATACAAGAAACATGCCACTTGGCAAAAATGTTAACTTAAAAGAGCTTTCTAATATAACTCATGGTTTTGTAGGGGCTGATTTGGCTGCCTTAGCAAAAGAAGCAGCTATGATTGTGTTAAGGAGAATTTTTCCTGACTTAAAACTGCAGGAAGAAGAGCCAATTTCGAAAGATATTCTGGAAAAATTAAGAATAAAACAAAAAGATTTCAAAGAAGCTTTGAAAGTAGTTAGACCAAGTGCACTAAGAGAAGTTTTAGTAGAGATTCCAAACATAAACTGGGTTGATATTGGCGGCTTAGAAAATGTTAAGCAGGAATTGGTAGAAGCAGTGGAATGGCCATTAAAGCATCCTGATTCATTCAAAAGATTAGGTGTAAATCCTCCAAAGGGGATACTGCTTTACGGCGCTCCAGGAACAGGAAAAACATTACTGGCAAAAGCAGTTGCAAATGAAAGCCAGGCAAACTTCATTTTAGTTAAAGGTCCAGAGTTGCTTTCTAAATGGGTAGGCGAAAGCGAGAAAGCAGTAAGGGAAATTTTCAAAAAGGCCAGACAAGTTTCTCCTTGCATAATATTTTTTGATGAAATAGACAGTTTAGCTCCAAAGCGAGGTGCAGACTCTGACAGCCACGTTTCTGAACGTGTTGTTAACCAAATGCTTACTGAAATTGATGGCTTGGAAGAAATGCATGATGTTGTGATTATTGCTGCTACTAATCGTCCGGATATTGTCGATACAGCTTTATTAAGGCCCGGAAGATTCGACAGAATGATTTTAACACCTGCTCCAGATGAAAAGACAAGGCTGGAAATATTCAAGGTGCATACAGAAGGGATGCCTTTGGAAGGCATCGGGAAAAAGGTAAACAATTCTGAAAAAAATAATAAAGGAAACAATGTTGCAAGTAAAATGGCTAGTGATGAAGATTTACAAGAAGAAGATTCGGAAAAACCATCCAAAGCTGAAAAAATCAAAATTGATAGCGAAGGAGAAGCCTTCCTTCTGGGTCTTGCTGAAAAAACAGAAGGTTATGTTGGTGCAGATATTGAATCTGTATGCAGGGAAGCTGCAATTCTGGCTTTAAGGGAAGATATTGAAGCAAAAGAAATTACTTTGAATCATTTCAAAAAAGCTTTGGAAAAAGTTCCTCCATCTGTAGATGAAGAAGTGCAAAAAGTATATGAGGAAATAAGGAACAGTTTAAGCGCAGCCCGCGTAAAGGAAATGAATAAAGAAAAACCTGTTTATATGGGTTGATTGATTATTTTTCCATAACATTTAAATAACAATTTATTTCTATTTTCTTTATGACAGCAAAAGCTGGTGATAGAGTTAAAGTTGTAACTTCTGATGAGATTAAAGAAGGAATTCTAATGCCTAATAATGAAACTGATTCTGTAGTAATCAAATTAGATAATGGATATAATATTGGAATAGAAAAAAAGAATGTAAAGGAAATAAAAGTTACAGAAAAATACAAATCAAAAGAAACAGTTACTAAAAAAGAAGCAAAAAAAGACAGCAAAAAACCTACAATAACAATATTGCATACAGGCGGAACAATTGCCAGCAAGGTAAACTATGAAACCGGAGGAGTAATATCCCAATTCAGCCCTGCTGAGTTAATAGAAATGTTTCCGGAGATTAAAAAAACAGCAAATTTTGACAGCAAGCTTATTGAGCAGATGTTTTCTGAGGATATGAGATTTGAGCATTACAAAACTATTGCAAATGCAGTTAAAAAAGAGCTGCAAAAAAACACTGACGGAATAATAATAACTCATGGTACTGACACTCTAGGTTATAGTGCAGCAGCACTGTCATTCATACTGGAAAACATAAACATACCGGTTATTTTAGTTGGTGCCCAAAGGTCTTCAGATAGAGGTTCAAGTGATGCAGCAATGAATCTTGTATGTGCTTCTGAATTTATAGCAAAAACAGATTTTATCGGTGTAGCAATATGCATGCACGAATCAACTGGAGATAATAATTGCGCAATAATGCCTGCCACTAAAACAAGAAAACTGCACACTTCCAGAAGAGATGCATTTAAAGTTGTAAATGACACAATAATAGCAAGAATAAATTACGATACAAGAAAAATTGAATTTGTAAAAAAAGATTATCAAAAAAAGACTGATAAAAAGTTTATTGCAAAAGACAAATTTGAGGATAAAGTTGGATTGATTAAATGCCATCCAAACATGTTCAAGCAGCAATTTGATTTTTTCAAAGGCTATAAGGGTTTAGTAATTGAAGGAACAGGTATGGGACATGCTCCTGTTGACCCGCCAAATAGCTTGCACCTTAATATTCTGGATTCAATAAAATCATTAATTAAATCAGGAACAGTTGTAGCAATGACTTCCCAATGCATCTTTGGCAGCAATCACCCTCATGTTTATACAGCAGCTATTAATCTGTCTAAATCAGGAGTTATTTACTGCAAGGACATGCTCCCTGAAACAGCTTTTGTAAAACTTGCATGGCTTTTAGGAAACTACAAAAAAGATGAAGCCAAAGAATTAATGACTGAAAACCTAAGAGGAGAAATTAATGAAAGGTTAATGGAAGATGAATTCTTAGAGTAGCCAATCCACCACCGATTAATAAAAATCATCTATTTATTCTTTGTACATTTCTTTCAATAAAGCCTCTAAAGTTAGGAGAAGAGTCATATATCTCTCCTAGTAGCTCTATATATTGCGACAAATCCCTTTTTTGATAAGTTCTAATAAACTCCCTATACCTTCTCTTAAGATTTAATCTCCCTTCAAGATATTGGGAACTTTCTGTCTTTCCAGTTCCAGGCAATCCAGCAGCAAGAATAAGAGCTTGACTCATTAGGAATCACATATGCTCTAAACATTTCTTCATAATAGGTATAACCGCTTCTACCTCGTCCTTGAACATTCTTCCCAGCTTGGAAAACTTCCATTGCGCATTTTCCTGATTTAAATTCTCCCTGGAAATCTGCAGTTTCTTTTCCCCGTCATTATACGAGTAAACACCAACTTTAATCCTGGATGTCTCAAATTCTTTTGTCTCTGAAAACAATTCCTTGTTTAAGTTTTCGTCAAATGCCATTCCATAATCACCAATGAAAAGAATTTGAATCTGTTTTATAAGTGTTTGGGTTAAAATAAAATTTTTGAGAATAGTAGCTAGGTTGCTGGACGGTCAGCAGCTCTACTTAATTTAGCAAGATCGCTATATTTCTTGATATTTAAGTGTGGTGGTAGGCTTTCACCGTTTCTTAAAAGCCCTATTGCTAATTGCTCTGCTTCTTGAACTAAAGTTCTTATTTCTTCTTGTAATTGTATGCTCTTTTCGGCAATTTTACTAACTTCTCCAAATTCTTTTATATGCGCAGAGAGATGTGCCCTAAATAGTCCTGCCTGTGCTGAATATTTTGCTTGATCTCTTCTAGCCTGTTCATAACCTCTAGCTCCTAATTTTGTCTCCCCTTGTATGTGGTCTCGTAATTTTGCGGCTTCTTCTTGTTCTGATTTTTCTGCTTTTGCTAATTTCCCTGCAAAGTCCGTTATACGTCTTTCTCTATCGTTATTCCCGTCTATCTCAACTTCAATAAACTTTATCTTTTGATTAATCCTAATTATTCTTTCTACAGGACCTTCCTTCCTTCTACCCAATCTTTCTAAAAATCCCACAGGATATATGGTATCATACTATTGAGATGGTAGTCAGATTGAATCCAGAACAATTCATAAAAACGTACAATGCAGCTTGCAACCGGCTTGGTTTAGAGGAAGGCAATAGAGCAATTGACTGGGATACATATAGTCGTGTAAACGGAAAACTCGTCCGCGAAAGCCAGGTTCTAAAAGATGTATTAAGGAGAAAAGGTTTTGATGTTTAGTAGTTTTGAATAAAATCACTCATACCCTTCCCAATCCTTAATCTCCAAATCCTCCATTTTTAATTTAGCAATAGACTCAATAAACAGCTTAGTATTCTGCGGATTTGTCAATAAAGGAATATTATAATCTACTGCACGCCTCCTTATCAGATAATCATTTTCCAGTTCTTCTTCTTCAACGCTCTTAGGTATATTGATGACCAGGTCAATTTTCCTTTCCTTGAGGTAAGTCATGACATTCGGCTCTTTCTTTTCCAGGGGCCAGTGCAATATTTTCGTATTTATTCCGTTTTTTTTGTAGAAATCACTTGTCCCCTTAGTCGCATACAAATCAAAGCCAAGCTGCTCAAGTTTCCTTATGCCTTCTAATAAATAAGATTTGCTTTTTACAGGGCCTGTTGAGAGCATTATATTTTTCTTGGGCAGGACATAGCCAACCGACATAAGAGATTTTAGGTAAGCTTCATTGATATTCTCTCCCAAACAAGCAACTTCTCCAGTAGAAGCCATTTCTACGCCTAAAACAGGATCTGCGCCATGCAAACGTGAAAAGGAAAACTGCGGCGCTTTTACACCAACATAATCCAGATCAATGGTATTATACTTGCCCTTTTCCTCAAATCCAAGCATTGCTTTAGTTGCTTTATCTATGAAATTATATTTAGTGACTTTTGACACAAAAGGAAAGCTCCTTGAACTTCTTAAATTACATTCAATGACCTTTATCTCATTGCTCTTTGCTATGAATTGTATATTAAAGGGGCCCATAATTGATAATGCAAATGCAATTTTCTTTGCAATTTCTTTTATTTTCCTTATTGTCTCTATGTAAGTAAACTGCGGAGGCAATACCATAGTTGCATCTCCAGAATGCACTCCGGCATTTTCAACATGCTCTGAAATAGCGTAAATGAAAATTTTGCCATTATAAGCAACTGCATCTATTTCTATTTCTTTTGCATTTGTAATAAATTTGCTTATAACAACCGGGTGTTCTTTGCTTACCTCTGTCGCTTTCTCCAGATATTTCCTTAAATCTTTGTCATTAAAGGCTACAGACATTGCAGCTCCGGAAAGAACATAGCTCGGCCTTATCAAAACAGGATATTGAACGCGATTAGCGAACTTTAAAGCATCATTTATCGTATCTGCCTGTATCCATTCCGGCTGGTCTATCTCCAGTTTGTCGCACAAATTTGAAAATTTATGCCTGTCTTCTGCATTGTCTATGCTTAAAGGGCTTGTACCTAAGACATTAACTTTCTGCCTAAACATCCTCATTGCAAGGTTATTGGGTATTTGGCCGCCCATAGACAATATAATTCCCAAAGGATTTTCTTTTTCGTAAATATCCAATACTCTTTCAAATGACATCTCTTCAAAATAAAGCCTGTCACAAACATCATAATCTGTACTAACTGTTTCTGGATTATAGTTTATCATTATTGTTTTGTAATCAAGCTTCTTCAATGTTAAAACAGTATTGACACAGCACCAGTCAAATTCTACAGAGCTTCCAATCCTATAAGCACCAGAACCCAAAACAACAACAGAATTTTTGTTATTAAATCTAATATCATCTCTGCTGCCATTATATGTCAAATAAAGATAATTTGTTTTTGCAGGATATTCTGCTGCCAGCGTGTCAATCTGCTTTACATAAGGCAGTATGTTGTATTTTTTCCTCAGTTCCCTTACAGCCAGCATATTTTTCTCATAGCCTACAGAGTTGGCGCCGGAATTTTTTAATTTCCCAGCATCTTTGCTGTCAGACAGCAACCTCGAAATCTGAAAATCAGAATAACCTTGTTGTTTTGCATACCTTAACAATTCTTTTGGGACACTGTTGATATTGTATTTTTTAATTTCTTTTTCTGTTTCAACAACATTTTTTATTTTGTATAAAAACCACTTGTCTATTTTGGATAAGGAATGAATCTTATCAATGGAGTAGCCATGTTTAATTGCTTCTGCTATTGTTATTATTCTTTTGTCAGTAGGATTCTTTAATTCAGAATTGATATTATTATCTAACTTAGTGCTGTTGCATACTAAGCCATGGAATCCCATTCCAAGCATCCTTAATGCTTTTTGCAGAACTTCTTCAAATTTCCTTCCAATGGCCATTACCTCTCCAACAGATTTCATTTCTGAGCCAATCTGGAAGCTTACTTTTTTGAACTTCTCCAGATCCCATCTTGGAATTTTAATTACAATATAATCCAATGCAGGCTCAAAACACGCTTTTGTTGTTTTTGTTATTGAGTTTTCAATCTCTGTCAAAGAATAACCCAAACCAAGTTTAGCAGCAATAAAGGCTAAAGGATATCCAGTTGCTTTTGAAGCTAAAGCAGAGCTTCTGCTTAACCTGGCATTGACTTCTATTACTCTATATTCTTCAGATTCAGGATTCAAAGCATATTGTATATTACATTCTCCAACAATGCCTAAGTGCCTAATCACTCTTATTGCAATCTCCCTTAACTTGTGATATTCATTGTTGGTTAATGTTTGGCTGGGTGCAACAACAATGCTTTCTCCGGTATGTATTCCCATTGGATCAAAGTTTTCCATATTGCAGACAGTAATGCAATTATCATAAGAATCTCTAACAACTTCATATTCTATTTCCTTCCACCCGCCAAGGTATTTCTCAATTAATACCTGATTTGAATAAGAAAAAGCCCTTGATAAAATTTCTTTTAGCTCTTTTTCATTGTAAGCTATTCCAGAACCTTGCCCTCCAAGAGCATAAGCAATCCTGGCCATGACCGGATATTTTATTTTTTTGGCAGCTTTTAATCCTTCATTTATGCTTGCAACAGCTTTGCTTTCAGGAACTTTAACATCAATCTCAGATAATTTTTTCTTAAATAAATGCCGGTCTTCTGTTTCTTTTATTACCTCTACCGATGTTCCCAAAACTTTCACATTGTATTTTTTTAAAATTTTATTATTATACAGTTCAACTCCGCAATTTAAGGCTGTTTGTCCTCCGAAAGCAAGCATTATGCTGTCTGGTTTTTCTTTTTTAATTACCTGTTCGACAAAATATGGTGTAACCGGAAGAAAATATATCTTGTCTGCCATGCCCTTTGATGTTTGTATAGTAGCTATGTTTGGATTTACAAGAATTGTTTTTATTCCTTCTTCCCTTAAGGCCTTTAAGCACTGGCTGCCAGAGTAGTCAAATTCTCCTGCCTCTCCAATTTTCAAACTTCCTGACCCAAGCACTAAAACTTTCTTTGGTTTATTCATTTTTATTTTTCATCATCTTAACAAAATCATCAAACAAAAACTCAGTATCCGCAGGACCGGGTGTTGCTTCCGGATGAAACTGCGAAGAAAAGAAAGGCTTTGTTTTGTGTTTAATGCCTTCGTTCGTATAATCATTAATGTTTGTAAATAATGGCTTCCAGCCAGAAGGCAAAGTATCTGTATCGACAGCAAAGCCATGGTTTTGGGTTGTTATGAAGCACCTTTTTGTATCTTTCAGCAGGCAAGGCTGGTTCTGGCTCCTGTGGCCGTATTTCAGTTTGTAAGTATCAGCACCAGCAGATAATGCAAGCAGTTGATTTCCCAGACATATACCAAAAATAGGTATTTCCTTATCAATTGCCTTCCTTATATTAGCAATGGTTTTTTTGCACATCTTAGGGTCTCCAGGACCGTTGCTTACAACAATTCCGTCAAAATCGAACTTAAAGAAATCATAGTCATAAGGAACTCTTATTACCGTCAATTTTCTTTTCAATAAATTCCTGATAATGTTGTTTTTTACACCGCAGTCAATTAAAATTATTTTTTTAGATTCCTTACCATAAGTTACTGGATTTTTAATTGTAACCTGCTTTACCAAATCATCTTTATTTGGATTATACAATTTAACATCTTTATCATTGATTATTATCTTTCCGAGCATAGCGCCTTTTTCCCTTATTTTTTTAGTAAGCTCTCTGGTATCAACATCAAATATCCCAGGAATATCGTTTTCCTTTAGCCATTCAGCAAGGCTTTTTTTAGCGTTCCAGTGGGAATGCTCAAAAGAATAATCTGATATTACTAAGCCCTGTATATGTATCTTATTTGATTCAAAGTGTTTTTTTAAATTAAACTGGTCTTTTTCATCAGAAGGAACGCCATAATTGCCTATTAGCGGATAAGTTAAGCATAAAATCTGGCCTTTATAGCTTGGGTCAGTTAAGCTTTCAGGATAGCCAACCATGCCTGTGGAAAAAACTATCTCTCCTGAAACAGACTTTTCTGAAGCGAATGAGCACCCGTAGAAAACAGAGCCATCTTCAAGAACAAGCTTAGCATTCTTCTTTAACAACATATTAAAAAAAAGAAATAGTGGAATGTTATTTATAAATTTATTGTTTTTTAGGAATTATTAATAATCTAATCCAATAAATTTAAATAATATATTGGTAATTGAATAATATCTTAATAAAAGAGGGCATGTTATGGCAAAAAAGACAGCAAAAGAAGTAAAAGGGGAAAAGATAACTTTCAAAACAATACTTAACCAGTTTATGGAAAATTCAGTGCAAAGTTTAATTTCTGTCGCTGCTCAGGAAGCTGAGCATTTAATAATATGGATAAAAAGCCTGTCAAACCTTGGCAGAAAAATAAGAAAGTTACTGACAACAATCATTCTTTTTTCAGCTGGCCTAGGTGTTTTAGGCATAGGAATTGCATTGTATATTAATGAGTTATACCCTAAAATAAGCCCGGGAATATCTCATATCTTAATTGGATCAGCTATTATTTTAATAGCTGCACTGTATTCAAAATTCAGCGAGTGAGCAAAATTAAAAGCACAAACATTGCCAATATGCAGTTGCTGTTTTTCATAGCGGCAATGGTATTATTTTATCTCTTGCTTAAGCCTTTGCTTATTATATTTCTGGTAAGCATCATACTGACATATATATTCTACCCAGTATACAAAAAAATTAAAAGCTCATTAAAGCGCGAAAGCATATCTATCATGATAACTCTTATTTTAATAGTGGTGATATTTCTCATGCCTTTTGTTTTTGTAGCGTCGCAGATACCAAAGCAAACATCAAACATTTATAATTATGCAAATGAAAATGTTGTAGGGAAGGGTTTTTTCGATATAAGCTGCGAAAATGTGAACAGCGCTAAGTGCAATACAGTTAATTTTGTCAGCGATTCAGGATATTTCAATTTTGACAAAATAGTGGATGCGACATTTAAGAAAATAACAGAATTTGCTGCACATATTGTTGTAAGAATACCAAATATCATTGTTGGAGTAGTATTGGCTTTGTTTATATCTTTCTTTTTGTTCAAGGACGGCAAAAAATTGATGGACAATGTTATAAAGATGCTGCCTCTAAACAAAAAATATTCCAATAAGCTCGTAGACCAGTTTGGCCGTGTTACTTACTCTGTTATCTATGCCCATATAATTGTGGCAATAGTCCAGGGCGTTTTAGGAGCCATAGGATTTTATATTTTTGGGATTGAATCTGCAATTTTCTGGGGCGTTGTAATGTCAATTTTCGCTTTGCTGCCATTGATGGGGCCCACCATTATCTGGATCCCTGCTTCATTATTGTTGCTTGCCAATGGAATAATAGCTAATTCCTATTGGGGAATGGGCATGGGCGTAGGGCTGCTTTTGTACGGCATCCTTATAATAAGCGCATCAGATAATATATTGAGGCTAAAGATTATAGGCGGCAGAGCTGATGTACATCCCCTTACTGTTTTGGTAGGGATAATAGGGGGAATTAATCTATTTGGCCTTACAGGAATTTTCATAGGTCCCATTGCTTTGTCACTCTTAATTACTTTTTTTAGGGATTTTAGTGAGAATTATTCTTAGGAGAGAAGATTTACTGTTCTGTCTACATTATTAAGAAATTCTTTACCTTCATCTGTTATTTGATATAAAAATCCGTTCCTATAGGGCGCTTTATCAACTCTATCAGCACGTTCCAGATTAGCTAGTGATCTTCCTGTTCTTGCATATCCTGAATCTGTATTACTTCTAATACCATTTGCTGTTCTTTTTTTATTAGCTAACAAGCGTAAAATATTCACATTTCTCATTCTCGGAGAATTCGATTCAGGGTTATGCATCATTTCTATCGCAGTTTGGTATTCTTCATCACTTAAACCACTTACATATTCTACCATGACTTCAAGTCTATCTATTACTTCTCTGATCTGTTTAACTTGGTTTCTACCTTTTCTTGTTACTCTGTAATAAGTTCCTTTTCTTGTTTCTTTTGCAGTTAGGTAACCCCTGCCTTCTAAACCTTGCAAAAGTTCTCTAGCAGCTTTATGAGATCCTACACCTAATTCAGTACGAGCATAGCTAGCTGATACTCGTTTTTTTGTAGTTTCAATTAATATCTCCAATTCTCTTAGATTCTGAACTCTCTGATTTGGGTTAATCATTGCATCAAATGCATATTCTATTGCACCACCAAAGTGTTTTTCAAGATCTTCGTAAAAACCAGTTGGATGATATTTTGTATGCTTATTATTTTCAGAATTATATGCTAAACCGTGATTTTCAAAAAAGTTGATAAATCTTTGAGCATGGATTCGGGTATAACTAGTAATCATTTGGGTTTTTGTTATCCCACCATCTGAAGCATCTTCCAGAATACTAGACATATTTTGTCCTTGGCTTATTTTTGCTTTTGTAGGGGTTCTCCCAAAAAACTTTGATAGATCAACTTCAACAATTGGCCCTTCATCTGGCACAATATCTGCTTCAGGTATATCAACACCTTCTACTATTCTATCCAATTCGGTTTTTATTTCATCTGTTGTTACCATTATGATTATTGTATGTGAATTCCTGTTTAAAAACCTTCCTATACTGTAACTTCTTAAAAGTAGTAATCGAAAGGAGTTACGAACTTAAAAATACTGATAGTGCACCTAAAGAATATCAACAAACAATCTATGCTTTTCTGTTCCTTCCATTTCTTCCATTATTCTCCTGACTATTAATTTCTCAGGATCAGGGATTAATTTTACCCTTTTCTTTAAATCATCAAAGTTCTCAAATGGTTTTTCTTCCCTTGCGTTTATTATTTCCCACATATGCTTTTTTCCAACACCGGGAAGCAGCTCTATCTGGTGCATTCTTGTGCTTAAAGGTCTTGCATCATTAAAGAAACCTACAAACCTTTTCTCATTCTTTTTTACAATATCCTTTATAGCAAATTCCAGTTCTGAGTTAGCTGTTCTTGTTAATTTTGACAATGGAATCTTGCCGACAATATGATGCACCTTGTCCCTTTTGCCTTCACCAATATAGACTTCTTCATACAGGTTCAAATGTACTCCTTTCTTTGGCACTAATTCCAGCAAAACAAAATGCTCTTTTCCAATAGCTTGCGCTATCGGAGTCTTCATATACATAGGTCTTTCGTCAAACGGATAGCCGTTCGGCAAAAAGTCTAAGATTATTGTGTTCTCCTCCTTTGTTTTTTCCATTTTTCCTGTTCCGTCTAATTGTTCAATAAGCACTTTCCTCACAAACTCGCTGCTGATACATATTCATGGAGTGTCTGCCTGTAATCATCACTTACTTTAAAGCTTTTCATTGCCAATGCCCTTTTTTCCTTTATCTTTAAGACACTCTCTTTTTCATTAACAACATGCTTTATTTTATTTTCAATTCTCTTCCTTAACCTGTCATTCTTTTTGATTTTTGAAAATATCAGCTTTTCTTTTTCGTATTCTGCCTCAAATCCTGACAATAAAGCAAATACCATTGGAACCCATTTGTTGAATACTTCCTTTCCAAACAGCTTTGCCTTTACCTTTTTGCCAGGAGGTATTTTTGCTTCCAGAGCATCTAAAAGCTCGCTTTGGGCCTTGAGTATTTTTTCCAGGTCCTTTATTCCAAGCTTTTCTGCCCCTATAACCTTGACTTCTTTTTTCTTATAATCTTTCAAAATCTTCTTGTCGAAAAATATAATTTCCTGCATCAGCTCATAGACAGCATGTTCTATCCTGCCTATGTCTTTTTTTGACAGCACTTTGCCGGTTTTTTCAAGATATTTTACCGGGTTTTTTGATTTGATCGCTTTGACAATCAACGATTTTTTTATTATCCCCAAATCGCGCAAAAAGCTTTCTTCAAGGTAATTATTAATGGATTTTATCTTATATATTATCACTCTCATCAATGGAATATTTTCCTTGAACTTACTTAATGCCTTATTATTAACCTTTTTTGCGTTTACTGACAAAGTGCTTATTACAAGCTCATGGAGGTTGTTTGCAAGCTCCTTTTTCTTATTCTCTATGCTTAGGTCTTTCCTGAACAAGGCCTTTTCATATTTGCCCTTTTTGGATTTTAAGCTGCTCTTTCTTTTATTGGCCTCTCTTATAATCTTCTTATAGCTATCTACATACCCCTTTTCTATATCCACCCTCATTTTTATAATATTAACTTAATTGTTTATAAAGATTTTCAATTTTGGATGGGGTTGATGGGAGAATGGGATATTATCAATTTAAAAACACTCATCTCGCTACTTGTGGTGGTGCAATTTTAAAAATAAATTCAAAGGACCAGATGAAAATCAAAATGTTATATTCCTCCTGTACAAACACCAACTGCAGTTGCAGGAGTAAGGGGTTAGACTATTAAGATAAAATGA
>MDTC01225727.1_pt1 | contig 16366 bp, 6 predicted proteins | sample 811181 | NCBI WGS metagenome assembly MDTC01 (sample SAMN05326644, study PRJNA326480) | marine metagenome | isolation source: seawater | place: Pacific Ocean: North | collected 2011
AGCACTAAACATCGCACGTATTTGTGCGGATGTATGTTGTGCAGAATCAGAGAAACTAAATTGTCCTGTACCTGAGTTGTAACTTAGATCACCCCCCGCAGAGAACATACCTCTTACGTTAGATGAATCAATATTAAACTCACCGTTGGATACAGATAAACCTTTGTTTGCAGTTAAGTGTGCTCTGACTTCAGATGCAGATGGCCCAGTATATGTAAATCTACCATTGTTAGAATCGTATGAAAGCGATCCATCTCCACCAGCGTCTGTTACAGATAGTTTACTTCTTACCGCAGAATCATTAACTGATTGATCTGAAACAGTAATACTAAATGCACCAGTTGATGCATTATATGATAAATCCCCACCCGCAGAGAACATCTGACGTATCTCAGCAGATGTGTGTTGATCCGATTCTGTGATACTGAATACACCAGTTCCAGAGTTGTAACTCAAGTCTCCACTTGCAGAGAACATTCCTCTAACATTTGAGGAGTCGATATTGAACTCACCACCTGTTAGACTTAAACCTTTATTGGCAGATAGATGCGCTCTTACTTCGGTTGCACTTGGGCCCGTATATGTCAGAACACCTGTACTTGAGTTATATGCAAGTGATCCATCTCCACCAGCGTCTGTTACAGATACCGCACCTCTTGCTCTTGCGTTGGTAAAGTATTGATTTGTACCTTCGGTGAGGTCGGTTGTTGTATATGGGTCTAGGGTAATTACATCTGTAAAGTTACCCCCAGTTGTTTGTATTGTGATTGTACCATTTGAACTATCAAAGTCAACCCCAGTAACACCCGCAATAGTAATATTCTTTGCAGAGTCTATTTGACCTTGTGCATTTACTGATATCTGTGGTACTTGTGTAGAAGAACCGTATGTACCCGCACTAACACCCGTATTAGTAATACTAATTGTGTCTGTACTTGAATCATAGGTAATACCTGTACCACCCGCAACAGCAGCTCCAAGATCACTCTCGAAGTTTGCTTGAGTATACGATGTTTCTACATCAATAGAGAATACACCAGTAGATGCGTTATATGATATGTCTCCAGAACCAGAGAATAAACTTCTTATAGATGCTTCACTTCTATCTGAATCTGAATAACTAAATTGTCCTGTTGCAGAGTTATAACTTAAGTTACCTGCAGCTGAGAACATTGCTCTGACGTTAGCAGAGTCAATGTTAAATGTACCATCTGAGTATGAGAGTCCTTTGTTACCCGCAAACATCCCCTTGACATTTGACGAATCTATGTTAAACTGTCCACTGGTATTGTCATATACTAGACCTTTATTACCAGTAAATATCTCTCTTACTTCCTGATCTGTTCTTTGTGTAAATGATATTACACCTGTAGAACTGTTGTATGCAAGTGATCCACTCGCAGAGAATAAACCTCTAATCTGAGCAGCAGTTCTGTCGGATTCTGTTATACTGAATACACCCGTAGAACTGTTATAGGAAAGGTCTCCACTGGCGGAGAACATTCCACGAACATTAGATGAATCAATATTGAACTCACCATTTGTTACTGACAGACCTTTATTCGCTGTCAGATGCGCTCGTACTTCAGAGGCGGATGGGCCTGTGTATGTTAGAACACCCGTTCCTGAGTTATAACTTAGACTTCCATCTCCACCCGCATCGGTGACTGATACAGCACCCCTTGCTCTTGCGTTAGTGAAGTATAAATTAGAAGACCCTTCTGATACACTGTCTGTTGAAGTTGATGCGATAATAACAGAGAAGTCACTATCGTGACGTGCAGTAGTATAATACAGATTTGACCCTTCTGTCAAGTCTCCTGTATTATGATTTGATATATCTGATACTTGTCCTGTTACGTTACCGATCAATGTACCCGCAACAAGAGTTTCTGAACCAAGAGTCCATCTATCATTTGTTTCATCCCAGATGAAAGTTTTATTGGCAGATGTACCACGTTCAATCTCAATACCTGAGTTCTCACTTGGAGCGCCTGTGACATTATTGTTAAGAACTATGATATTGTCATCAACGGTCAGCGTCTCGGTATTGACTTGTGTTTGCGTGCCTGACACCGTTAGGTTGCCTGAGACAATTACGTCATTAAACGTTACATTACTTGATGTTCCAACTGCCTGTCCAATACTTACTTGACCTGAACTGATTGCAACACCAGTTCCAGCAGTAATATGCGCTCTGACTTCAGATGCAGATGGCCCAGTGTAAGTAATTACACCAGTGCTGTTGTTATAAGAAAGAGAACCATCACCACCAGCATCCGTTACAGTAATTGCATTCTTAGCATCTGAGTCTGCACGAGCAGAGGTATAATATTTATTAGTACCTTCACTTAAGTCGGATGTAGTTGACGATGTTTCGTCTAATAGTTTATGCCATTGACCACCGTGTGCGAAGTAACCTTTACCAGTTCCGTGAACGTGTGCGAACATACCGTGATATGTTGATGCATTAGGTAAGTCTCCTTCACTAGAATATAGGTTACCGAATAGAACCTTTCTACCACCCATATCAAGGTCTTGACCAGTAATATGTGAACGTACTCTTGCATCAGTATAATACAAGTTAGAACCTTCGGTCAAGTTTGCGGTGGTGAATGGGTCAAGTGAAATTACATCGATAAAGTCTCCAGTAGACGTTGATATTGTAAGTCTACCATTAGAACTATCGAAGTCAACTCCTGTGATACCTGATACACCAACTGTACCAGCAGAATCAAGTTGTCCTTGTGCGTTAACGGTAAATACTGGAATTGCTGTTGCTGATCCGTATGTACCCGCAGTTACTCCTGAATTTGTTATAGAGATAACACCTGAAGAACTATCATAAGTGATACCAGTACCACCAAGTAAAGATGCTTTTGCATCACTATCTGCTCTTGCAGTTGTATAATATTGATTAGACCCTTCCGCAAGATTACTTGTTGTTTTCGTACCAAGTCTAGCATCAAAGTCTGAATCAACCCTGACGGTTGTGTAATATTTGTTAGTGCCTTCTTGTACGTTTGTGGTTGACTTGCCAGAAAGTCTTACATCGAAATCACTATCTGACCTTGCAGTTGTGTAATATAAATTCGATGACCCTTCTGTTAAATCATCGGTAGTTTTTGGTATAGAGGTTTGTGTACCATCTGAATCTGTTGCAACGAATACACCATCACTGTCTTTAAGAGTTGTGTTACCAAGGAAGATTGTATTCCCACCAACATAAATGTTACGGAATTTTTTAGAAGTAGAACCTAGATCGTAGACATCATCGGTATCTGGAATGATTGAGTTTCCAACTGACAACGCATCGGAATCAAATGTTGCACTACTGACTACAAACTTGTTATTATCACTATCATATGTTACAGTAGTTTTACCAGAACCTTCGATTGTTGCCATACGAAAGTCTGCACTACCACCGTCATATGCAAATATATTTCCTGTAGATTTTCCACCAGTATTAACACCCGTTACAGTATCAATATTGAATCCGCCAGAAGTAACGTTTTTAATCGGAGTACCGACTACTATCTTCTTGACTACTATAGTTTTTTTCGACTGTGACATATACTTCTCGTTCCCCTTATGGTTTAGTTACAGAAGGCGAAACCTCAATGTTCCCCTCAAGGACACGTTCTATAATAGTATTACTGTCACTGTCTACAAAACTAAATTCAACGTCATAGACGTATCTTCCTCTGGTTTTCAGAGCATCGGTTTGTGAATTCGTTAATGTTAGGGTTGCGATTCCATCCGTTGAAGGATTGGCTACAATTCCTGTAAAAGAAACTGTATTAGGATCGCCATCGGAATCACCGTATGACCGCTTCATCATTGCGGTTACGGTGTAATTGGTAAGGTCTTTTTTAGAACCGTCTTCGTTTTCGCAGTGAATTTCTATTGCGATATCACTGCCTTGTTCTATTGTTAAGTCTCTATAAGTTGCCATCCGTTATAACCCATATAAAAAAGAATCTGTTTAGTTTTATTTATATGAATTGAAACGGGTAACTTCTAGTATTCTGCTTTTATTTCCGCAATAACGTCTTCTTGCATATCAAGAGACAAGTCAGTTCTATCCAACATAAAGGATATTGTCATTCGCCAACAGTCAGTTGACGCACTATGATATACCAAATTTTCCATTGGTTCACCATATGCACCAAAATATCCTGCTTTACATTGCCAGCCTGGTTTGTCTTGGACAATAACAGTTTCCCCTGTCATTCCGTCCACGTATTTAAAACAACCTTCACCTGTTTCTGACCACGTAAATATAAAATTGTATGCGGATGCATTAGCATTATTATGCCAAGAAATATAACCGCCTGGCGGATATAATACCGCAAGTGCATTATTTCTTACACATAATATCTCAATAATCTCAGAGTTCCACTCACTATAGTTTTTAGTTGCTTCTGCTAACCAACTCTTTTGTTCGGTTTCTATCACATCCCCTTGATGTTGAAAATCTCGAACTTGATGAATAATTTTTTCAGCATCAAGTTGATATGCGACCAAGAAATCTGGAAACCCTTCGTGACCCTCAGCTTGATCCATAATTTCATTTAGGTGTTTTTCTGTTGTCCAACGTTCTTTTTGTCCAACATCACCCTCACACGTTACCCGTATATATTTGTCAATATTTTCTCGTTCTTTATAAAACCAAAGAAATTTATCTAAAGTCTCGATCAACTCCTCATTGTTGATAGGGACATCAATCATTCTACTCATACAATATAGTCATCCTTATGTAATGATCCTGAATAGTGTCTCAGAATCGGGGGTTTACCTTCAATCGAATGTAATCCCTCATACTGATATTGGGTGAAATAATTCCACCTGATATCATCTTTAAATATGCCGATCTTAAGGTCTTTATATTTGTCCATCTTTTCTGTCATATACCACAGAGTTGTTTGGTCAAAGTCCCTTAGATCATCCCAAGTTCTATCATCCATACCACTAATACGCCACGCACCTGACGCTTGTTCTGCAAACATTTCCCACCAATCTTCCATAAACTCTTTGACTAATGGTTTGGTCAAATCATATAGACAGACACCACCACACAAAGTAAATGTTTCTTTTGTACCGTGGACATTGAAATCTTTTATGGTATAATATTTAGAACGTTCTTCGGTGAGTTCGTGAAATACTACATCACCTTGTTCAAATTCATCCCAGACTTTTGCGATGTCTTCGTGTTCGCAATCCATATCGGCATCTAGATACATTGTTTGATCATAGGGAGAACGTGACAATGCCCATAGTTTTGCACGATAGTGACTATCGCAAAAGAAAAGATCATCAAAAATGTCTTCTCTACCGTCTAGGAATCTTTCTTCCGTGCAAAGACATATCTTTGCTTCTGGATAAAAATCTTTTACTGCTTCCGCAAGGTTGACTGCATACGTATAAAAATTAGGATTACGAGATGCAACAATTAGAAAACCTTTAGTCTTTTTCTTCGGCATCGTTCAATCCTAGTTCTTCAGTCATAATAAACATTGCATAGACATTTGCTTCTGGAATAGATTTTGCTCTTCGTAGTCTTGCTTTTAGTTTACGGTTTTTGGTGTTTTTGATTTCGTCAACTTCAAACAACTCTAGTTTGTACTCAAATAGTTTTTCTAACTTTCTTGCACGTTGTTCTTCGAGTTTACGGTTCTTTTCAAACTCAAGTTCAGAGAGTTTTCTTTTCCTTCTCTCTTCTGTTGACCTTGCAATTGCTTCTGCGCCAAGAAAATTCAGACATTCAAAGAAATCTGGATTCTCGTCTCCGTTATCGTCATAACGCCTCATTTTCATAACTTGACGAACTTGGCGTCCGTTTTCGTCAAATTCACAAATTGCATTTAGGACATTCTCTTTTGGAGTTTCCCAGAATGCATTATCTAACCACGTTCTATTATTCACGTCATTCTCCTATGATAAACCTACTATTATATATCAATCAACTAAGATTGTCAAGCGACTCTTACATATAATGTATAAGTTTCTATGGTTTCATTTCCACTTGCTATTGCATCGGATGTGTAGTTTCCTACAAAGTTCCTTGCATAGTTGGATGATCGATCTCTAGTATATGCCGACACCCTTGTTCTCGCATATTGCGATGTTCTTGTTCTGTTGTATGCAGATGCACGATTTCTTGTGAAATCCGTACCCACAAAGTTCTGTGTATAAGTTGAATCTCTGTTTCTGGTATAATTAGATATCCTTGTCCTTGCATATGCAGAAGTTCTTATTCTGGTATAGTTTCTGGTATAGTTACCCAAATATTCACCAGCGAAGTCCCTAGAATAGTTTCCAGTATAGTCTCCAGCAAAGGTTCTACCGTAATCACCAATATAGTTACCTGAGAATATTCTTGTATAATCTCCAGTGTAGTTACCAGCAAATCCTCTAGTGTAATCTCCAGTATAATTACCAGCGAAGTCTCTACTATAATCCGCAGTGTAGTTTCCTACAAAGTCTCTTGTAAAGTCTCCAACATAATTTCCTACAAAGTTTCTACTGTAGTTACCTGTATATTCACCAGCAAAGTCCCTAGAATAATTACCAGTGTAGTTTCCTAAGAATCCTCTTGTGTAGTTTCCTGTATATTCACCAGCAAATGCACGAGCATATTCACCAAGATAATCTCCTGTGAAAGTTCTCGCATAGTTTCCAGTATAATTACCAAGATAGTTACGTGAGTAATTACCTTCAAAATCCCTAGTGAAGTTACGTGTATAATCACCTACGAAGTTACCAGTATAATCACCAATAAAGTCTCTAGAATAATTACCAGTATAGTTTCCTACAAAGTCCCTACTATAATTTCCTGTATAGTCACCTAAGAAGTCCCTAGTGTAGTTTCCAGTATAATTACCTTCAAAGTTTCTAGTGTAGTTTCCAGTAAAGTCTCCGACATAGTTACCCGCAAACGTTCTTGAATAGTTTCCTACAAAGTCGCCTGTATAATTACCGACAAATCCTCTACTATAGTTACCTGTATAATTACCAGCGAATCCTCTAGTGTAATCGCCAGTGAAGTTACCAACATAATTACCTTCGAAGTTTCTACTATAGTTTCCTGTATAATCTCCAACAAAGATTCTGGTATAGTTACCAGTATAGTCACCAGCAAAGATTCTACTGTAGTTTCCAGTGTAGTCACCAGCAAAGATTCTGCTATAGTTACCTGTAAAGTTTCCTACATAGTTACCAACAAATCCACGAGTGTAATCACCAGTGTAGTCACCAGCAAATCCTCTTGTGTAATCGCCAGTGAAGTTACCAGTGTAGTTACCTAAGAAGTCCCTAGTGTAATCTCCTGTAAAACTTCTGGTTGATATTCTGGTATAATCACCCGTGTAGTTACCTGTATAATCTCCAACAAATATTCTTGCATAGTTACCAGTGTAGTCACCAGCGAATCCACGAGTATAATTACCAGTGTAGTTACCAGCGAATCCTCTAGTGTAATCACCAGTGAAGTTACCTGTATAATCTCCAACAAACCCACGGGAGTAATTAGAAGACCTAGCACGTGTGAAGTTACGTGAATAGTTACCTACGAAGTTCCCTGTATAATTTCCTAAGAATCCTCTTGAGTAGTTAGAAGACCTAGCACGTGTAAAGGCACGAGTATAGTTTCCAGTAAAGTCTCCTGTGTAGTTACCTACAAAACCTCTAGAGTAGTTAGAAGACCTGTTACGTGTATATGCACGTGAGTAGTTTCCTAAGAAGTTGCCTGTATAATTACCAGCAAAAATTCTACTATAGTTTCCTAAGAAGTTCCCGACTGATATACGGGTATAATCACCCGTGAAGTTACCAGCAAAGTCACCCACAAATCCACGTGAGTAGTTTCCTAAGAAGTTTCCGACTGATATACGAGTATAGTTACCTGTATAATTACCAGTAAAGTCACCAGCAAACGATCTTGAGTAGTTACTGCTTCTGTTTAGAATACTAATACGAGTGTAGTTTCCAGTAAAGTTACCACCAAAGTTACCAGCAAAACTACGTGCATAGTTGGATGATCTGTTACGTGTAAAGGCACGTGCATAGTTTCCTAAGAAGTTGCCTGTGTAACCCCCAGTTCTAGTGTAGTAACCAATCCTTGTATAACCCGCACTACGTGTATAACTTTGACTCAGGGCCTGCCTTCTAACCTCATAATATTTTACTTCTGGTGCAAACTTATCGCCTGGAAAAGTTTGTCGAAGCGGGCCACGATTATAGTTATAAGTACCGTCACTGGCAGTCGTAGTGCTTACACCGATTGCGGGAGTGCTGACAGCTGCATTGTTCCAAGTGATTGCTCCATTTGCACCTGATACAGTTACCCATAGGTAGGTGGGTGCGGGTATGGAATAGTAATATGGCCCATAAGTCCCTATTCCTGTGTAAGACAATGTTCTACTATAGGTAAGTGTTCTAGCATACGCTAATATTCTTGTAGATGTTCTTGTGCTATCACGTGTATATGCACGAGAATAGTTCCCCGTGAATATCCTTGCGTAGTTTGAATTCCTAGTACGTGTCGATGTACGTGTAGATATACGAGTGTAATTACCAGTATAGTTTCCAGTAAATATTCTTGCGTAGTTTACGGTACTAGTACGATTCGAATCCACAATGGATATACGTGTATAGTTACCAGTATAGTTCGTAATACGAAGTCTAGTATACGCAGATGAACGAGTTCTAAGTGAAGTTCTAGTTGAGATACGGGTATAGTTACCAGTATAGTTCGTAATACGAAGTCTGGTATATGCACTCGATCTATTTCTTGTAGATATTCTTGTGCTATCACGTGTAAAGGCACGAGAATAGTTTCCAACAAATATTCTTGCATAGTTAGACGTTCTAGTACGTAACGATATCCTTGTGCTGTTACGTGTATACGCACGTGAATAGTTTCCAGTAAATATTCTCGCATAGTTTGATGTTCTAGTCCTCTGACTATCCCTAGTGCTATCTCTAGTATATGCACGAGAATAATTACCAGTGAATATCCTTGCGTAGTTAGACGTTCTGGTTCTTAGTGAATTCCTTGTACTAGTACGTGTATAATTTGATATACGAGTCCTTGTACTAGTGCGGTTATAGTTTGATATCCTAGTCCTTGTAGAATTTCTGGTATATGAACTCGATCTATTCAGAATACTGTTACGAGTTGAGATACGGGTATAGTTACCAGTATAATTAGAAGAACGAGCTCGTGTGTAGTTCGATACACGAGTCCTTGTAGAAATTCTAGTTGATATACGAGTATAATTTGATATCCTAGTTCTTGTAGAGTTTCTAGTATAATTAGAAATACGAGTCCTAGTATAATCTGTTGCACGAAGTCTAGTATATGCAGAACTTCTGTTTAAAATACTGTTACGAGTATATGCAGAACTTCTATTCAGAATACTGTTACGAGTATATGCGGATGATCTGTTTAAGATACTATTTCGTGTATACGCAGATGTACGAGTTCTAGTAAAGGTTGCAATACTATCTCTAGTGTAGTTTGATATTCTAGTTCTTGTAGAAATTCGAGCATAGTTTGATATACGAGTCCTAGTAAAGTTAGAATCTCTTTCCCTAGTATATGCACTTGATCTATTTCTTGTGAACGTATCTGTACTGTTACGTGTATATGCGCTTGATCTGTTAACAAGCGAAACCCTAGTATATGCGGATGTACGTGTGCGTTGATAATCAGCAGAGTATGCAGATGTACGTGTACGAGTATAATCAGCAGAGTATGCTGATGTTCTAGTCAAAATACTAGTTCTGGTCGAATCACGAGTATAAGCACGTGCATAGTTTGATGTACGTATTCTTGTAAAGTTACGAGAACTTGTTCGGGTTGAATCTCTGGTATACGTACTGATTCTATTTTGAATGCTTGTTCTTAAATAGTTTGAACTTCTGCTTCTAGTTGATTCACGTGTGTATGAAGATATACGTGTCCTTTGTGAATCACGAGTATATGTAGAAGCACGAGTCCTTGTATAAACGTCACTATATGCAGACGTTCTAGTCCTTGTAAAATCCTGAGTGTAATTAGAAGTACGTGTACGTGCAAAGTCCCGTGTATAATTAGATGCACGTGTACGGGTACTTGTACGAGTATAATTAGAAATACGTGTTCTTTGTGAGTCACGAGTATAATTAGATACTCTTGCTAGAATACTATCACGTTGATAAGTTGATGCACGTGATCTGGTTGATGTTCTTAAGTAATTAGATACTCTAGTCCTTGTTGATTCACGAGTAAAGGCACGAGAATAGTTACCTTCAAAGTTCCTTGAATAATTACCAACGAAACCACGAGTATAATCACCGACAAACGTTCTAGTAAAGTTTCCTACGAAACCTTCTCCATAGTTACCAGTAAATATACGGGAATAATCACCTACAAAGTCTCTACTGTAGTTACCCGCAAAATCTCTTGTATAATTGCCTTCAAACGTTCTTGCATAATTACTTGATCGAGTTCGTGTATAACTTGTCGCTTCAACAAGATTCCTTGTATCGGTTGCAGTTCCCTTTGCAACCCAAGTACCTGAATAACCTTGGTTTGATGGATCACCTTGAGTTGAACTTAATAGTAAATATGTACCGACACCATTACTACCATTCATCACTCTGGTTTTTGCTAGTTGTCCATAGGTTTCTCTGATCTGTTGATCAGTCATTTCCTGAATACCTTGGAACGTACCAGAACCACCACTCGATCTTTTTATTGATACAGGACGGAATGCAGTCGGAGCACTCATAGACTGTCTTTGGTAAATACTAAATGTTACAGAATTACCGTCTGTACGAGTGTCTTCGAAAACATCTGCTAAGTGAGTATCATAATCTCCACTAGGTGAAGACGATCCTAAACGATAAGTGCCAGGATAATCAGATGTATAAATTCTACCTATGAGACGATCCGTTAAGGTATTCATCTCAGCGTCTGTCATTTCATTTGCGTGATCCTGAGTTGAATCAAATGAAATTGCATATCGATGATTCGATGTTGTTGACGCAGTACCTTCAGTCTGATATAATGTTGTGTTAGTTGTGCTAGTAGTTAAGGTTGTACCGTGTGTACCTACTGCTTGATCATATACGGTATTACTGTATGTACCAACCGTAGCATTACCTGTAGCATTTGTTGTTAAGGCAGCAGTAGACCCTGCCGTCATACTCGACAAACGCACTCCTGCTAAATACGCAAGATAGTTCTCTTCGGTTGTGGACATCTCCTTGAGATCACCACCTGTTCCGTCTAGTCTTAAAGGTGTACTGCTCATAGGAGTATTTATGCCGTCCTTACATACAATGTGTAGGTTTCTACTGTAGTATTACCTGAATCTATTTCTTCACCAGTATAATTTCCTGTGTAGTTACCCGCAAATCCTCGTGTAAAGTTCCTTGAATAGTTACCCGCATAGTTACGTGAGTAATTACCAGCAAATATTCTAGTTGAAGTCCTTGTATAATTCCTAGAATAATTACCTACAAAGTCTCTACTGTAGTTACCCGCAAAGGTTGCTGTGTAGTTACCAGTAAAGTCACCAGTAAAGTTACCTAGATAATTTCTAGCGTATTCTCCCGTAAATATTCTTGAGAAATCGCCAGCATAGTTACCCGCATAGTTACCAGCAAATATTCTAGAATAATCACCTTGGAACGATCTAGTGTAATTCCTACTAGATGTTCGTGTTGATGTTCTGTTTGAGTCACGAGTGTATTCACGAGTATAATTACCTTCGAAGTTTCTAGAATAATCTATTATACTGATACGTGTAAAGTCACGAGAACTATTACGTGTGTAATTGGATTCTCTGTTTACAATACTTGTCCTTGTAGAAGTTCGGGTTGATGTTCTGGTACTGGTAACACGTGTATAATCACGTGAGTAATTAGATGTCCTTCCACGAGTAAAGTTTCTGTTATAGGTGTTATCACCCCCACCACCAACATAATTACCTAAGAAGTTACCAGTAAAGTCACCAGTATAATTACCAGTAAAACTACGTGAGTAGTTACCTTCGAAGTCCCTAGAAAAACTACGTGAATATGAACTTGTCCTTGTGAAATTACGTGTATAGTATAGAGTACGGGAGTATGAGGTGCTTTCGCTTCTACGAGCTACTCTGTAGTAAACATAACTATCTTTTCCAGAGCCTCCAGTGTTTTGCCCAGGCCCTCTATAATACCTATATCCATCTCCGCCAGGCGTTCCAGATGGTAAATTACTATTTACTTCCGTAACCGCTGGGCCACTTACATTCTCATATCCAGAATATACTGCTGTGGTATTCCAACGGACTTCGATGGTAGCAACATCCGCATAAGGTTGATAGACATACCAGTAGTAACTCCCTGTACCGCCTGGCGGTCTGGTATTGGTTGCGCCAGGAAATCCCGCATTATAGTATGGAGTTATGGGCGAACTTGCACCACCAACATAGTCTACTACGTAATCTCTACCTACTTTCGTGCGTGTATATTGACCCATATACCAACCGTCTGCAGCTGCTTTAACCTCATAATACTGAGTATCGGGCGTTGCAGTGCGGTAACCGCCTTTCACATATTCGTTACCATCAGGGCCAACCACGTTATTTCTTTGCATCGATTCAGCCAATTCATTATCGTCACCAATATAACCAGTGGCGTGGGCAAGATATCCTTTATAATATACTGTGATTTTTCCTGCGTTGACTCCGCTTGTGTGGATAGCCCAATACGAAAGTGGTGCGGATAAACTATACGCTGATGGGGTACTTGGTGAAGCTGCTCTAGCTCTAGCATAGTTACCAACAAATTGCGGCCCAACGTCTGTAAATTGTCTAGTATAACTACGAGTAAAATTAGATGATCTTATCCTAGCATAGTTTGAAGACCTAATACCAATTGATATTCTTGTACTGTTTCTGGTAGAATCTCTAGTATAATCTCTTGTCCCTGTATAATTACCCGTAAAAATTCTTGTGAAGTCACGTGCATATCCTGTGAGGAAGTTACCAGCAAAGTCGCCAGCAAAGTTACCCGCATAGTTACCTACAAAAGTTCTTGAAAATTGACGTGCGTAATTGGATGCTCTGGTAATAGTTGACTCACCAGTATAATTAGATGTCCTAATTGTTGTAAAGGCACGAGTATAGTTTCCAGTAAAGTCGCCAGCAAAGTTACCAGCAAAATTCCTACTATATGATTCTGTTCTTATTCTTGCATACGAAGATGCCCTGTTATGGATCGCTATTCTAGTAAAGTTACGTGCATAAGTGGATTCTCTATTTCTAGTAAAGTTACGTGCGAAATTAGCTGTCGAATCCCTTGTACTGTTACGAGTGAAGTTAGAATCTCGATTTCTATTGTAGGTTGAACCTCTGGTTCTTGTAAACGCACGTGCATAGTTTCCTTCGTAATTTCTACTGTAGTTACCTACAAATTCTCTAGAGAAATTACCCACATATTCTCTTGCATAGTTGGAAACTCTTGTTCTTGTAGAAACTCTGGTATATGCTGTTGATGTTGTTGATTTTTTGGTATCGGATGCAGTTCCTTTTGCAACCCAAGTACCACTATATCCATTAGCATTAGGATTACCCTGAGCGGAAGATAGAAGTAAGTAAGTTCCTACTCCATTCGTTCCATTCATAATTCTGTTCTTTGCAGTCTGACCAAATGTATACTGCATCTGTGCAGTGGTCATTTGTTGTAAACCTTCGTATGTACCTGTCTTACCAGCCGATCTCTTAATGTGTAGAGGTTTGACAGCGGTTGGTGCTGACATAGTGTCTCTTCGATAAATTGTATACGATTGACTATGACCGTCTGTTCTAGTATCAGTGAAAACGTTATTTAAAAATGTAGAATAATCACCACTAGGTGCTGATGTTCCTAATCTAAATGTGCCAGGATAATCAGATGTAAAAATACGACTTACCAATCTGTCAGTAAGTGTGTTGATTTCAGAAGAAGTCATTTCGTGGAATTGACTTTTACTTCCGTCTTTTAAATAATGGATCGGTTTGCGATAGTTTGCACCACTAGTGGCAGCAGTTCCCTCATCCTGATATAGACTTGTAGTTGTCGTTGAAGTTGTGAGTGTAGTACCGTGTGTACCAACTGCTTGATCAAATCTAGTATTACTATATGTACCTACTGATTGATTTCCGCTTGATGTGAGAGTAAGCGATGCAACATCCGAATCTGCGGCCAAACGAAGCCCTGCCTGATAGGCAAGATAATTTTCTTCCGTGGTAGTTAACTCTTGATACTGCGCCTTTTTAATTCCAACACCAGAACCATCGTTTCCACTACCATCGGAGTCTATTCCTAAAAATTTTATTGGCGTTGATGCCATAATATATTAACTCCGTTAGTTCAATCGTGTTCCCGTATCGTCATACACCTCTGGTATTGCGAAGTACAAGGCATTTAGTGCATTCACAACTGAGTTTCTTTCTGATCCTTCGAATCCACCTGAAGAACCGTCTCCGTCTGAATCCGTTAAGTTTGCAAGTGAACCAATCTTACTATCTATAGTAGAACTGTTTGCGGTTGCATCTGATAGGTCAGAAGCGACTGCGTTAATAGCAGATACTAGGTTTAAGTGACTTGATACATCGGATGCAGATAAACTTGCGAGATTACCTATTGCACTGTCTAATCTATATAGAGAGATTGCAACATTACTTGACTCTAGGTTTCCATTGAGACCGTCTGAATCTTGGTTTGCAATTGCAAGTACACCATCAATTGTGGTATTACCACTAGCTGCAACCACATCGAATTTACTTGCACCTGAAGCACCTACTCTAAAGTTACCATCAACTCCAGCAGTACCGTCTACTTCCAGTGTACCATCTATTTGTGTATTACCACTTGATGCAGTTACGTTAAACTTAGAAGCACCAACTTCAAAGTTACCATCAACATCCAGTGTACCGTCTATCTGTGTGTTACCACTAGCAGCGGTTACGTTAAATTTGTTTGCACCAGCAGAACCTACTCTAAAGTTACCATCAACTCCAGCAGTGCCATCGACTTCTAGTGTACCATCAATCTGTGTGTTTCCGTTTGTTGCGGTTACGTTAAATTTATCAGAACCGACTCTGAAGTTACCATCAACTCCGAGAGTACCATCAAGTTCTGTATTACCACCAACCGCAAGATTGGACATAATGTATGCACTGTCGGTTACGAGTAAGTCTCCGTCTACAATAGCACTATCAAGTGTAGATATCCCGTGTACAGTTAGGTTTTGAGAGATATCCAATGAACCATTAAGGTCTAGTGTACCATCAATTGTTACCCCGTTTAACGTGGTTGAACCATCAACATTCAGATGGTCAAGTTGTGTTTGTCCGTCAACATCTAGGTTACCACCAATATCAAGATTAGATACGATATACGCACTGTCTGTAACTGTAAGGTCACCATCTACAGTTGCACTGTCAAGAGTAGTTACTCCATCTACATTGAGATTACCATCGATCTGTGTGTTACCACTTGATGCAGTTACATTAAATTTGTTATTACCTATTTTGAGGTTACCGACAACTTCTAGATTGTCTCCGATATATGCACTATCAGTTACGAGTAAGTCTCCATCTACAACAGCACTATCGAGATAGGAAATACCTTGTACAGTTAAGTTATCTTGGAAGTCAGCACCACCACTACTATCGAAGACAACTGCTTGAGTTGTACCAGAATAGATGTCTAATGTTTTCTTAGCAGCTGGATTTCTAAATGATCCGTAAGTATGATTGTTATCTTTTAGATATACAATACCAGTACCAGCGTCAAGACTAATACCACTAGAAACATCAAGTGTCAATGCACCTGTTCTATTAATCTTTGTGCCACCAACTGTAATGTTACCACCAGTAGTTACTGTACCAGCAGTTGTAAGGTTTGCACCTGACATTGTTAAGTTTGTGGTTGAACCTGATTTGATAATCAGATTATCTGAATTGTTTGTTAATGCACCGTATTGTGTACCACTATCTTGTAGAAGTATATCTCCACCAGCAGCATTGAGAATTACATCTCCGACTTGTGACATTAAAGTCAAGTCAGCATTTGCATCAATCTGATTTCCCGCAATATTGATGTTACCAATCTCTGCTGAATCAGCATCAATCTCATCAAGGTATGCAACTCCATCTACATAAAGGTCTTTCCATTGTAATCCAGATGAACCAAGGTCATAGGTGTCATCAGCATCGGGAATAATATTCGTATCAACTCTACCTACGATAGAGATGTTATCTGCTGAAGCGTTACCTAAATTTACGTGTCCGTTGAGGTCTGTCTGACCTGTAACTGCAAGTGTACCAGCAATACTAGTATTACCACT
>MDTC01239794.1_pt1 | contig 16366 bp, 23 predicted proteins | sample 811181 | NCBI WGS metagenome assembly MDTC01 (sample SAMN05326644, study PRJNA326480) | marine metagenome | isolation source: seawater | place: Pacific Ocean: North | collected 2011
GCAATAACATCACACAATTCTTCATCTATTCTGCAAGGGTATAGATGTAGCTTACCATCTTGTGCCAAGACACTAATGATAGATTGATCAATACCACTACACATCATCTGTCCATTGGCTTGGATAATCCAATCAGCTTTAGGCACACCATTGTGATAGAAGTCTGTCTTGGTTTCGTGATTCACATCACCTGAAAATTCATAGGTGAATCCATCATATTCTAATTCCAAGATTCCATTCTCAATGGTAAGTACATTATCAAGGGTAGCACCTAGCTTTAGTTCTTTAATTCTAAAGGCATCCCTTGGTTCGAATTGTGATAGGGTGGCTGAAGTTTTCTTTTGCAATTCATACATTGCCCAAGCTGCCACCCCATCTTGTAGGAAGTTTCCCCTATCTAATGCAGATTGATTTCTAATCTGTTCAATAGATTCCACACCCCTACTAGCTTTGAATTGCTTATCCCAAACTTGTTGCCTTGTTTGAAATGCTGTCTTCTTCAGGACTAGTGGTGGCAATTCACTACACCCTAGTTCCTTTCCTGTAATGGTATGTTTAGCCATTAGGTTTCCCTTCTATATAATAATGTGGGTTGGTATTCTGTTCATAGCAGACATCATCTAATGCACATCCAATCCAAAAGGATGCCCACACAAACACCAAGAAGATGATGCCCATCAAGACACCACCTACAAACTTGAAAATTTCTAGGATAAAATCACCCCCTTTCTAAGCTACCTTGTTAAGTATTAACTTCACTTGTTGTGCAGAATATTCATTACCCCTTATGGTTCTTTCACCTAGTTCATTTAGCCTTGTGGCTATACCCCTAAGTGACATCCCCTTATCTTGTAGACTTTTTATCAGGGGTAGCTTTGCTTCTGCAAACAAGTCTGCCTTTGCCCTTCTTGTGACTAGACCTTTGGCACTAGCCTTGGACAAATTCTTTGGTGATCCAAGTGTGGTAATCTTCCTACCATCCTTGGTCATATAGAATCCTTTGTCTTTTATTTCTTTGTTGATGTTAGCCAAGGCATCCTTGGTTCTTTCTGAAATCAGATACCTTTCCACACTACTTACACCCACCATAATTGGTGTAGTCATAGGGTCTAATGGGCAACCTATAACTTCTACATCAACCCTACCTTTTTGAATTTCATTCTGAAAAAAATCTAATATGTCACTAGCATTTCTGCCTAGTCTATCTAACTTAGTAACAACAAGTGTTGCCTTTTCTTTCTTACAAGTAGCAATAGCTTGTTGGAAGATAGGTCTGTCAGATCTTGTTAGCTTTCCACTAACACCTTCTTCCATGAAGAAGTCCTTTACATTAGGATAGTGTTCCCTTATCTTCTGTATCTGATGTTCCACATCTTGCTTGTGGGTTGATACCCTTACTAATCCATAAGCTACCTTGTTCATTATGATTCCCTTTCCCATAAACTATGGGGTGGCACTAGCCACCCCACCATTTTTATTATTATTATTTAGTTTGCCATCCAAAGTTCTAGTGCTTCTTCTTGTGGCATTACATTTAAGACATTGTACTTAGGATACTTAGCAATGATGTGGTCAATGTGTGCTTTAGTGATTGACCTTACACCCTTGAAGGATAAGTATCTGATAGCCTTTGGGTCATCTGATGTTGGATCTGTGAACACAACCTTGGACTTCATATACTTTTTGAAATCCCTATGTGCCAACCAATTGTTGACTTGGGTACAACACCAAGATTCCATAGACACTTGGCTTTGACCCTTTCTGTATTCACAATAATATGTAGGGTGTTCTTCTTCCAACATTGCAGAAAGTTTTTCCCACAATCTGTTTCTAGTTTTCCACATATCTATGCCACCACTAGGTGTGAAATCATCACACCCACCATGACCTTCATTGGATACAACACCAATCTTCTTACCTTTGAAATACACACTAGCTTCATAGCAATGTGTTTCTTGTGATGCGAACTCTGCATGTTTGAAGCCTTTAAGTTCTAGTTCATCACCGTTTTTAAATGTGAATTTGTACATAAGTACCTCCTTTTTCATAACACATACTAGTAATTTAATCTGTGTTTGCTCTGATTGCAAGGGGTAAATAAATTTGTTTGCTCTGCTTTTCATAAAATTTTTATCTGATATGGTTCAGTTAATAGCGTGGAGTAAAGGATGCCTAGTAAATATAGGAACAAGAAAACAGAAGTAGATGGATACAAGTTTGATAGCCTGGCTGAAGCCAACCACTATCAATATGTACTCAAGCCACTACTTGCAGCAGACAAGATTGCTAATCTTGAAGTCCACCCACGATATGAAATCATTATCAATGGCAAGAAGATCTGTAGGTATGAAGCAGACTTTAGATACATTGATAAAGAAAAGATTGGAAAGGATGGTCAAGTAGGATGCACAGTAGTGGAAGACGTGAAGGGATTCAGGACAGCTGTCTACAAGCTAAAGAAAAAACTAGTAGAAGCGTCGTATCCTGGCACCCTGATTGTGGAAATATCACCGGGAACATACCGACAAAGGTAGTTCTATCTGAAGTGTGTAAGCATTATGATTTGCTGCCAAGGGTATTGATAGCAAACAGACGTGAGTATGCAGATGAAAGATGCCTTGGTATTTTCATAGCACACAACATCACATTAGATAGTAGTGTGACAATAGGTAAGGTGTTCCATCGTGATCACTCAACTATCTTATTCAATATAAAAAAAGGAAATGTTCTTACAAAGGATGACAAGTGGCGGCAAGATTATAGTGCCATTGTTATGAAGATACTCCACCAATACCAGCTGTTAAAGACACAAGGATGGGTGGAATGAAATACATATCTGTATGTAGTGGCATTGAAGCCTGCACCGTGGCTTGGCATAGCCTTGGTTGGGAAGCCATAGCCTATTCAGATATTGAACCTTTCCCTCGAGCTCTACTCCAACATTACTATCCTGATGTTCCTTTGTATGGTGATTTCACCACACTCAAGGATGAATCTTGGATAGGTAATGCAGACTTGTTGGTAGGTGGTACACCTTGCCAAGCCTTTTCAATCGCAGGATTAAGGGGTTCATTGTCTGATGATAGAGGAAACTTAACACTACAATTTGTGAGGTTAGCAGATGCAATTGACGATATTCGATATGATGCTGGAAAAGAACCAGCAAGAATCCTATGGGAAAATGTCCCCGGCGTCTTGTCCACAGAAGACAACGCCTTCGGTTCCTTCTTGGCAGGACTATGTGGAAGTGACACCCCCATCAAACCGCCAAGGGATGGATGGAGCTACGCAGGTGTGGTTTCTGGGAAAAAGCGGACAGCCGCTTGGCGCGTTATGGACGCCCAATATTTCGGAGTGGCTCAGCGAAGGAGGCGGATCTTTGTGCTCGCTTCAGGAGGTTCTAGAAGATGGGGTGTTGCCGACGCGTTATTACCTATCACCGAAAGCATGTCGTGGAATCCTAGACCGTGCAGAAAAACGGGGAAAGCCACTTCCCCCACAGTTACAGCAAGTTCTCCATTCAGTAGCACAGGAGGAGCACAAGAACTTGACGCCTACCAAGTAGTAGATTCAACAGGCTACCAAGGTGACAGAATATATAATACTGAAGATGCCTTTGGTACTTTGCCATCACAAGGTGGCAACAATGGTGGTGGTGCAGGTGGGTTGATAGCACCCACACTCAGGGCAGGATACGCCAAGTGTTACAACAACCCTGATCAGGTTGTAGGTACACTAAGGGCGAGGGATGCAAAGGGTGTAGGTTTTGATGAAGCAGAACTTAACAAGCTAGTAGTCAATGCACTTGATACAGAATGTGGTGCATCCAAACTAAACCATCAAACAATTCTTAATCATACAATTGCTTTTAATCACGACGCAGGCAAACAGTTTAGTCCGGCGGCAACAGAAGATCTTACACCTACACTTAGGGCAAAGCCTGACCAAGGCACAGCTGTGTCCAATCCCGGTCAAGCTATCAGAAGACTAACACCAAAAGAATGTGAAAGGTTGCAAGGCTTTGATGATGATTACACCAAGATACCATTCAAAGGGAAGATGGTTGGTGATGCACCAAGGTATAAAGCATTGGGAAATAGTATGGCTGTTCCTGTTATGAAATACATAGGACAGCAGATACAGAAAGTTTATGGGAATGAAGAAAAGTAAAGTTACACCTGATGTGGTAAGAGATCCACCCAAAGGTGAATACCAATGTCCAGGTCAACATAGTGTCTTGCCTGCTAGATCATTTGGTGATGTTAGATTCAATCAATATCCAATGACATACAGAGTGCTTGGTGTCTGTAGTAGCCACGCATCATCCTATTCAGGTACATTCTTTGTGAATCAAAGGACACTTGCAGCCATTTGTGAATGTAGCCAACAAGCCATATCACATCATATGACCAAGCTAATCCAATGGGGTTATCTAGAAAAGATCAGGAATCAAGATGTGCGTCGTGCCTATGGTAAGAAGGGTGCAATATGGCGTGTGATCTATGACCCAAGAAAGGACATCATAGATTCATTCAAAGCCACACATAAAGATCCATTGATAGAAAAGGATCAAGCAGAAGACACCCTTGCTTTCATTGAAGGAACAGCAGATAAGCCTGTGGACAACTTCCTTGATAACAAGGCGGGGGTTGTACAAGGTGGGGATAGTATTAGTAAAAATAACAAGGTGGACATTGTATCTGATAACAAACCCCAGCTAGTAAATAACTACAATAGATTAACTAATAAAGATAATATAAAGGAAAATGATTGTAAGCAGTTATGCAATTTGTATAGCAACATAGTCCAAGCCACCTATGGAAGACCTTGGAGCTATGATTTCAGACAGATGGAACTAGCAAAGGATCTGTTAGCTGTAATGGATGTCAGTACATTTGAAGACATAGCTACCAGGTTGCTAGACAAGATGAAGCTAAACAATAAACCAGCACCACATTCATTGCTTTACTTCATCAAGATGAAAGAGAACAAGGGTAAACCAATGGATAGCCAAGCCATAGTCAAGATGATGGCGGCAAAGATGAGGTTGCCTAGATGATTTGTAAACTATTCAAAGGGTCATTTGAAAACTTTACACAAGGAATCGATAGCTTTCTTGTATGGGAAGGGTGTTGCCTTTGCCACACAGAAAAAAAACAGACCTTACCCCCCCTGGGTCTGTCTATACGTTATGGGGGTTTCCTAAAAATATTTTGGGAAATAACACTTAAACAAGGAGAAAGTAATGAAACCTAAGTACAACTTGAGCCAAGCCAAGGAAATACCGGGTAGGGATAAGCCTTATTGGGTAAAAGTAGGCATTGGTTTGGAAAAAGAAGGCAAGATCAGGATCAAATTAGATGTCCTTCCTATCCCAAACAAGGATGGAGAGATATGGTTGAACCTATTTGAGAATGATAAAGATGATGCACCTGATGGATTTATGGGTGGTTAGTATGATTACAAGGAACATCAAGAAGCTATGGCAGGGAAAATACGCGTCTGTAAGGGATACAGACCTGCGTTTGGGTATTCATAAAGGCGGAATCAAGCTGCAACACAATGGTGAAAGTATGAATCTGTCTAATGAACAATGTGAAACCTTGCTAGTAGTCAACAAAGACAAGCCACAGAATATGTATCAAAGCAAATTTAAAGGCAGATACTTTCTTGTGGATGTTGAATGGAAACCATTAACCCATGATGAAAGGCAAGGTGCTTTGTTATGAGTAAGCGAGCTGTTCCACCTATAGGTAAATTTGGTGGTGTTGGTGATATTCAGAAAAGGTTACGTGGATCAGAAATGATTTATGACAACCGGGATAACATTGCCGCCGCCTTGATGGGTCTATTTGCTGTAAAGATTACAGACATAATGGATTGGAAGAATGGTCAGGTAGTGGTTAAGGATTCTAAAGATATTCCTGAACACGCCTTGGCTGCCATTAAGAAGATCAAGGTTACACCAACCCAAAATGGTGAACAGCTTGAAATTGAACTAATAGATAAAATTAGGGTAGGTCAGATGTTGGCAAAATCCGCGGGTTTGTTGGAGCGACAAGCTGTAGAAGACAAGCCTGCGGTTATGAACATTGAAATGGTTATGCCCGGAAAGGAAGATAAGGATGAAGAAAAAAAAGAATAACTATGAAATTTTGTGGAATGTGTATCACACCATTATTGTGATTCTTTTGGCAGGAATCCTTCTTGTAGAAGTAATGGAATACCTAAGATACCCAGCTCACTTCTTTGGGGTTTGATATGAATAAGCTCAGAATATTGTCGCTTGGTGCTGGGGTGCAAAGTAGCACACTAGCATTTATGATTGAAAAAGGTGAAGTGCCTATGGTGGACTGTGGAATATTTGCAGACACAGGTGCAGAACCAAAGCACGTATATGAATGGTTAGATTACATTAAGAAAAATGTCAGCTACCCAATACACATTGTGCAAGAAAGAAATCTTGAAGAAGATGTCATAAGTGGAGCAGAAGGTAACTTAAAAAAATTTACCATCCCATTTTATACATTGAATATGACTACAGGTAAGAAAGGGTTTCTGAGAAGACAATGCACAGGTGATTATAAAATCAAGCCTATTATCAAAGAAGTTAGAAGATTACTAGGATACGCCAAGGGGGAAAGAATACCTTATGGTGAAACAAAAGTGGAAATGCTTTTGGGTATATCTGTAGATGAAATGGTAAGGATGCGGCGAAATGAATTAAGGTATATTGAAAACCAATATCCTTTGATTGATATTTTTAGAATGAGGAGAAGCGATTGTATATCGTGGATGGAAAATAATAATTACCCTATGCCTCAAAAAAGTGCTTGTTACTTTTGTCCTTTCCATAGCCATTCAACGTGGGTGGAACTAAAGAAGAATCAGCCTGAAGAATTTGAAAAAGCTGTAGAGCTAGATAAAAAAATTAGGCAACAAGAACTTCATAAAAACTTAAAAGACTATGATGAATTTTATCTTCACAATAGCTGTAAGCCTTTGGATGAAGCAGTCCAAGATGACAAGCAGCAAGACTTGTTTCTAGATCAATTTAACAATGTGTGTGATGAAGGAATGTGTGGGGTTTGATATGGTCTATCTAAAAAAAATTTTATGCACGCATTGTGAATCTAAAAAAGCCACAACACCCCACCCAATAAATCAAAAAGGCAAGGTCTGTAATGATTGTTGGTTGCACCTAACCATTAGATTCTTACAAGCTGCACGAAAGGAAAATTATGCAGAATACTAAATTTGATTTTTCTAGCAGTCCTACAATAGCAAATTTTTTACAGGACAATTCGTTTGTTCGGGGGATCATGGGTCCGGTGGGGTCCGGGAAATCTTTTGCCTGCTGTACAGAAATTTTGAAGCGAGCCATCCAACAAAAGGCTAGTCCAAGGGATGGGATCAAATACACAAGATTCGCAATTGTCAGAAACACCCACCCTATGCTTAGAACCACAACACTAAAGACATGGTTGGAAGTAGCACCTGAACATTTGTATGGAGCGGTGAAGTATGCACCCCCAATAACACATCACATCAAAATGCCAAGCCGTGATGGGGCGGCTGGGATAGACTGTGAAATAATTTTTCTTGCATTGGATGATGCTAAAGACGTGCGAAAACTTCTTAGCCTTGAACTCACAGGGGCGTGGGTCAATGAGGCTCGTGAGCTACCTGTTGCAGTCATACACGGCTTATCACACAGGGTAGGTAGATACCCTAGTAAAAATGATGGAGGACCGTCTTGGCGTGGCGTCATCCTTGATACAAACCCAATGGATGATGATCACTGGTATTATCGATTGGCAGAAAAAGAAACACCTTCAGGAAAATTTGCTTGGAAATTTTTTAGGCAACCTGGTGGGGTTTTAGAAATAGATCCATCCAATGTACCTGAAGATATGCCTGAAGCTCAGGGATTTACCTTCCAATCAGGCAAGTGGTGGCAGACAAACCCCAAAGCAGAAAACCTTAACAATCTTGTAGATGGGTACTATGACCAGCTACTTGGCGGCAAGAATGGTGATTGGATCAAATGCTATGCACAAGGTGAATATACCTATGTGCAGGAAGGAAAGCCTGTTTGGTCTGAATACAATGATAATCTTATGGTGGATGATCTAGAAGCAGATCCTACAATCCCGGTAAACATTGGTTTGGACTTTGGTTTGACACCAGCCGCTGTGTTTGCACAGAAACTTAGGAATGGCAGATGGAATGTTCTGCACGAATTAGTGACCTTTGATATGGGTCTAAATAGGTTTGTTACTGCCCTAAAGACAGCCATAGAACAGCATTTCCCAAAATTTGAAGTGATGGTATGGGGTGATCCTGCAGGTATGCAAAGGGATCAAATTTTTGAATCTACAGCCTTTGATCATCTAAAGCAGCACGGAATCCTAGCAAGACCTACACACACCAATGATTTTAGAACTAGGCGTGAAGCTATGGCTATACCAATGGGTAGGCTTATAGAAGGCAAACCAGGGTTTATGATTAACAGATCTTGTGTCCGGCTAAGAAAAGCCTTGGCAGGCGGATACCATTTTAAAAGGATTCAGATTGGTTCTGCTTCAGAACGCTTCAGGGATACCCCCAACAAAAACGAACATTCCCACGTGGGTGATGCAGCTGCTTATCTGTTTTTAGGTGGTGGTGAACATAGGGGGATGGTCAGAAGACCACAAGCACAATTAGGTGCTCAACAAGCAAAGGTAATGGATTTTGATGTTTTCAGCAGGTGAATTAAACAGCTTAACAGGGATAGCTTACCCTAAATATAAAATTGTAGATTGGCATCCTAGCCATGTAGCTATGCTCAAAATGAATCAATATGATCAGGCGTGGTATGACAACTATGATAATTATGAACAAATTTTAGCTAGTGCTTGTCCAAAGGGTTATGCCTTTACCGGGATTGGGGAAGGTGTTGTTGCATGTTGCTTTGGATTCACAAGGATGTGGAACGGTGTTTATGAAGCGTGGTTAGTTCCAACTACAGAAAATATTAGGAAATATGTCTTCCCTTTTCACCGTGCTTCTATGCGTATCTTTGATGTTGTTATGAGCAAACCTGATATAAACAGACTGCAAATAACTGTCAGCTCTGAAAATGCTTTGGCTCTCGAGTGGGCGAAAAGATGTTATTTTAAGAATGAAGGGGTCTTACATAAGTATGGACCGGAAGGAAGTAACTATTTAATGATGGCGAGGTACTAACATGGGCGGAATTTTTAGAGCTCCTAAAGCTCCACCACCCCCACCACCTATAGTGGATGAAACACTATCTAGGCGTGAAGCGGCGGCGGCAGCTAATAAAAAACGTGAATCAAAAAGATTTGCAGCTAGAAGCAGGGCAAGGCGTGGTTCACAATCAATCCTTATGGATGATTCAAGAATTGGCAACCAGCAGGGTAGTCAAGGATCGCAGGCTAATCAAGGTAGTCAAAGCACACTTGGACCGAGTGTAAGAAACCCAAGGGGTTAAATGATGTCAGGCGTTATGATGGATAGGATGCGGCAGAATATGACATCCTTGCGTAAACATAACCAAAGGGCTCCGGGTTTGTCAGAGTATGATAGGAAAAGAAGCCTACAGACTTTGACACAGAGAATGTTCCCGGAAGCCAATGCACCTGGTTCAAACATTAAAATGTCTGTGTCATCTGCACCACAGCCTAAACAAAAATCTTTGAATACACCAACCAATATGGCTGGTGCATCAAGTACACCAAAATCAACACTAGGGTAGTTATGGCAGAAAAGTATTATAGAAATCCAAAACATAGGGAGCCGATACATCCACAGCCTGAACCTGAATCTAATGCAAATGAAGATTTGCCTAGTGATGTAGAGCCAAAGGAAGAAGAAGAAGATGGTACTTAAAAAACATCAGAATCCTAGTGGTGGCTTGAATGAAGCAGGCAGAAAGCATCTGAATAAAACAGAAGGGTCTAATCTTAAAGCACCTGTGAAGGAAGGAACTAATCCTCGCCGAGTAAGTTTCGCCGCACGATTTGCAGGGATGAAAGGACCGATGAAGAATAAAGACGGGACACCAACTAGAAAAGCCTTGGCACTTAAAGCGTGGGGTTTTGGTTCTGTTGAAGCTGCTAGAAACTTTGCCAATAAACATAAAAAGACAGGGAAAGCATAATGGCAGAACTTAGTATAAAAGAAATTAAGAAAAGGTTTAAAGCTGCAGAAACCCACAAAGAGCATTGGAGGGCAGAATACTCCGACGCATATGAGTTCGCATTACCAATGCGTAATTTATATGATGGGTATTATGAGCAAGACACACCCGGCACTAGGAAAATGAAAAGGGTATTTGATAGCACAGCAGTTCATAGCACATCACGCTTTGCTAACAGAATACAGTCTTCCTTATTTCCTCCTCAGCGAGACTGGTGCCGCCTAGTGCCGGGGAATGAAATACCACAAGAACAGCACATTGAAACCCAAAGGGTATTGGACTTCTATTCAGAAAGAATGTTTGGCGTGATGCGTCAATCAGGGTTTGATTTGGCTATGGGAGAAATGCTCCTAGATTTGGCTATTGGTACTGCGTGCCTTCTTATCCAGCCAAGTGGGGATGACACCAAACCTATCAGATATACAGCTATTCCTTCCTTCCATGTATGTTTTGAAGAAGGACCGAATGGTCAGGTCAACACTGTCTATAGAAAATTCAAAAGACCTTACAATGTGCTGCAACTAGAATTTCCTGATGCAACTATTCCAAAGGAAGTTACAGACAAGTATCAGGAAAAACCAACAGCAAAAGTAGAATTACTAGAAGCTACCTATGAAAAGGATGGCTTTATTTACTATTGCCTTTCTACAATGGAAGGTGATCACAAGTTAGTGTCTAGGACACTGCAAAGTTTCCCTTGGGTTATAGCTCGATATATGAAGGCTTCCGGGGAAATATACGGAAGGGGTCCGGTATTATACGCATTGCCGGACATCCTGACGTGTAACAAGGTTAAAGAACTAGCCTTGAAAAATGCGTCACTATCAATTGGTGGTGTGTTTACTGCGGTTGATGATGGTGTCCTTAATCCTCAGACTATTAACATTCAGCCTGGTAGTGTCATACCTGTTAATTCTAATGGTGGTCCTCGTGGTGCATCATTGATGCCTTTACCAAGAAGTGGTGACGCAAACCTATCACAAATTGAATTGAATGATCTAAGGATGAACATCAAGAAGATGTTGTTAGATGATTCATTGCCACCTGACACAATGTCTGCCAGATCCGCTACAGAAATTATGGAACGCATGAAAGACCTATCAGCGAATCTTGGTGCAGCTTTTGGTCGAATGATAGATGAAATTATGTATCCCATTGTCACAAGGACTTTGAACCTTATGGATGAAATGGGAATGATTGACCTACCACTAAAGGTCAATGGGTTACAAGTAAACATTCAGCCTATATCCCCACTAGCTATGGCGGGTAATGCTGAAAATATTAACAGCGTGATGCAGTTTATGCAGATTAGCCAGGCTATGGGTCCTCAAGGTCAGATGCTTATCAACACCGAAAAGGTTGGTGATTATGTGGCAGATATGCTGGGAATCCCCGGTGAAATCAGAACCACACAGCAAGAAAGACAAGAAATGCAACAGCAAATGATGGCTGCTATGCAACAACAAATGGCTATGGCTCAACCACAGCAAGAAGCTGCACCGCCACAGGAAGGACAATAGATGGCGAATCAAGCAGAAAAAATTAGATCCATTAACACGCCGGGTTGGGATGGTGTTAATGCTACAGCCGATACCGTTAGGCTTAACAATATATCTGAACAACAAGCAATGGATCTAATATATAAACGGTGCTTTTCTACTGAAGCAGGGCAGGAAGTATTAAAGCATTTAATATCAATTACAATAGATCAACCTGCATGGATTCCCGGTGCAGATAGTAGTTATGGCTTTAGTCGTGAAGGTCAGAACTCTATAGTGCGTGAAATCCAACAAAGGATCAGAAGGACAGAAAATGCAAAATGAAGAAAATACAGCAAATGTGGAAGTGGCTGAAACAGAAAGCCAAGGACTTATGGGCAATGTCCAAGAAGCTCCTAAAGAAGTTAATGATGAAGATCAACAAACTGTGCCGCACCTTGTTGCGAATAATCAAGAAGTAGACACAGATGATGATGATGATGTCATTTATGAAAGACCTGATTTTATTCCTGAAAAATTTTGGGATGAAAAAGAAGGACCGGATCTAGAAGCAATCTTAAAAAGCAATGCAGAACTAGAAAAAAAATTTCATAGGGGTGATCACAAGACACCTGAAACATACAAGTTAGATGTCTTGTCAGAACACAATGTGCCTGAAGATGACCCAATGCTACAAAATTTTAGTACCTGGGCAAAGGCAAACAATATTAGCCAAGCAGCCTTTGATGATATTGTTGGTAGTTTCTTAGGTGAATCTAGCGAAATTACAAACAATATGAAGATTGTTAGGGAAGATGAGCTCAAGGCTTTAGGACCGAACGCTGATGCTATTATCACTAGCAACACACAATGGATTGATGGACTAGCTGCCAAAGGAATCATTAGTAAAGATGAACAGCAGGAACTTTATTGGCTAGGTGATGTAGCTAATGGTCAAAGGATTATACAAAAGATCCGTGGTATGACCGGGGATAATCAACCTATTCCAACTATACCAACTGCTCAAGCTAAGATGACACAAGCAGAATTTAAAGAACACGCACAAAACCTAATGCAAGATCCTAAGTATGGATCTGATCCTGTCTACACAAAAAATGTAGAAAAGGAATTTGCTGAATATTATGGAACATAATGTTTAGATTTACAAATTGGGGTTTGTATGTTAAATTTTACAAGATTGATAACTTCCAGTTTGGAAGCCAATCTAGTTAGGTGTGAACACCTCGTTTGCTTGAAGCGTAATTCAAGAAGCGTATGGCTGGATTGTTCCAATAACCATTACGGCGAGTAATGTAACTTTTTAACTGGGAGTGTCTTATGACAACAAGTGCAAATCTGTCACCCGCATTTGTCCAGCTTTTTGATAGTGAAGTGCATCAAGCCTACCAAGGTTCTGCACAGCTTCAAAATGTTTGCCGTATGCGTACAGGGGTGGTTGGGAATACAGTGAATTTCCCAAAAATTGGAAAGGGTCAGGCTACACTTAGAAATCCTGGCACAGACGTGGTTCCTCTTAATACCTCGTTCACTTCCGTGAATGTGTCTATGCAAGATTTCAATGCGAGTGAGTATTCCGACATCTTTCTACAAACCAAGATCAATTTTGATGAACGACGTGAACTCGCCCAGGTTGTGGGTAGTTCTATCGGAAGGCGTCAAGATCAGATCATCATAGACGCCATTGATGCAGCTACAGCCGGTTCCACGGTTGCCAAGACGGTGGTTACTACAGGCACAGCCGCGGCTTCAAACCTCAACATAGGAAAGATTCTAGCAGCCAAGAAAGCTCTTGATGCGAAGAATGTTCCACCTACAGATCGTCACTTTGTGATCCACGCTAATAACTTAGCCGGGTTGCTTTCTGATGAAAGAGCTGTAAGTGGGGATTATCAGAATCTAAGAGCCCTTGTTGCAGGTGATATTAACTCTGTTCTCGGCTTCACCTTCCATACGATCGGAGATCGTGATGAAGGGGGTCTGCCATTATCTACTAATGACCGTACCTGTTTTGCTTTCCACAAGTCTGCAATTGGGTGTGCGGTAGCAATGGCACCGTCAACAGAAATCAACTACATTGCGGAAAAGACAAGTTTCCTCGTCACAGCGAAACTGTCTATGGGAGCGGTTGCGATCGATCCTGATGGCATTGTAGATGTAACTTGTGACGAAAGCTAGAAGGGAGGTACACAATGGCTTTTGCAATGAACGGATGGAATCCGATTGGTGGTCAAAGTAAGAAGGGTACTGCTCCACAGCTATTCACTTACACAACCACAGATGCAGTCGGTGATGTCAACACAGAAGGGTATTTTAATACAGTAAATGCTCAACTTGCTGTTGGAGATGTCATCATTTCGGTAACAAGCACAGGTGGTACATTGGCATCATCTATTCACACAGTAGCTTCTGTTTCAGCAGCTGGTGTGGTGGATGTGACTGATGGCACAACCATAGCTCAAACCGATTCTGACTAGGTGAAATATGGCAGTAGGCGATACAGATGTTTCAATATGTAATAAGGCTCTGACCTATTTAGGTGCAGAACATTTTACTGCTTTTACAGATGGATCGCCTGCCGCTACCGCCTGCAATGCTTTCTACAAAGAAGTTAAATTATCCACGTTTGGAATGTATCCGTGGAGCTTCACACTAGCAAAAAAAGAATTAGTAAGAGACGCTAACACCCCACAGAATGAATGGACTTATCAATATCTATTACCTAACGATATGATGTCTAATGTGCCAAGGGCGGTTAGGGCGTCTAAATTACCCGGTGGTGTATTACAAACGGGCAATTGGGAAATGGGTCAAGCCACAGGTGGCTATCAGGTTTTGATGACAGACCTCACAGAAGTTCACATAGATTATCAAAGAACAATATCTGAAGGCGCAATGCCTACATATTTTGTCCAGCTATTAGCCTACCAACTAGCTTGGCATTTAGCAGAAACAATTACAGATCAAGTAACAAAAGCACAATATTGGAGGACTGTAGCATTAGGAACAGAAGCAGAATCAGGGCGTGGCGGATATTTTAGACAAGCAGCAAACATGGATGCTGGTGGTCAAAGTCCTTCTGTTATTGGTCAATATATGCTTACAGATGTGAGGGCATGAGTAGGGTTGTTAGGTATCAATCATCATTTGCTGTTGGTGAAATCGATCCATTACTACGTGGCAGGATTGATATTCAACAATATTACGCAGGTGTTTCACAAGCTAAGAATGTAATATTTGAACCGCAGGGTGGCTTTAGCAGACGCCCCGGAATGAAATTTATAAATGATGTAACTTCAAGTAATGCTGCAAATGGTTCTGTGCTTATACCTTTTGAGTTTAGCACACAAGATACCTTTATGGTTCACGCTATTGCTTTCAACACCACATCTACTATTAGATTCCAATTCTATAGGAATCAGGAACTAATCACTAATCTTAATGGAACTGTGAATCCTTATCTAGATGTTGGTGTAGGTACACTAACTGGTGTAACAAATTTTGATATTAGTAAATGTAATTGGGCTCAAAGTGCAGATACTTTAATCTTAGTGCATCCTAATTTTAATCCATTACAAATCAAAAGGGGTGCAAACAATCAGACTTGGACAGCAACCTTTATAGGATTAACACCACCACTTCACCAATTTTCACAATCTACCACGGTTGGTACAGTAGGGATCACACCTTCAGGAACAGATGATACAGTCACCATAACAGCGGCTAGTGCAATCTTTAACACTACAGATGTTGGTCAGTATATTGAAACTAATGATGGATTTGGTAGAGCTAGAATAATTAAATACACTAGTGCTACAGAAGTAGATGCACTAGCAGAAGTGCCTTTCTTTGATACTACACAGATTGCAGCCAATGATTGGTTCTTTGACCGGGGGTATGAAGATGCTTGGTCTAACACAAGAGGCTGGCCTGGTACTGTTACTTTCCATGAAGGAAGACTTTGGTTTGGTGGTAGCTATGCACTACCTTCAACCCTATTTGGTTCTAAGGTGGCTCAATACTTTAACTTTAGCCAAGCAGAAGGCTTGGATGATGATGCGATCAAAGCCACACTTAGCACAGATAACCTGAACAATATCACAGGTATGAGGTCAGGAAGAGACCTCCAAATATTCACGACTGGGGGAGAATGGTTCTTGCCTCAGTCCGATTTAGATCCTATTACACCTTTAAACATTGTTCTTAAAACAGCAACAAAGCGTGGATCTAAAGAAGGAATCAGACCACAAGCGGCAGAAACAGGAACTTTGTTTATACAAAGGCAAGGCAAGACATTGCGTGAAATGTTGTTTAGTGATGTTGAGCTTTCCTATGTTTCCAACAATATATCACTTCTGTCATCACATATGCTTGTAGATCCTGTGCGTATGGCACTTAGACCAGCCACAGACACCACAGAAGGTGATTTATTACTGATTGTTAATGGCACTAATGATTCAGGCTATAGGGCGGCTTCTACTGGCTTTACCGGGGGGATAGCTGCTTTTATGTTGAATAAGCAACAAAATGTAGTAGCGCCTAGTTTCTTGACCACAGATGGTGTGATTCAGGATGTAGCTGTAGATCTAGACACAATCTACCTTACAGTTAAAAGGACAATAGGTGGTGTAGACAAATACTATGTTGAAGTATTTGATGATGA
>MDTC01013895.1_pt1 | contig 16364 bp, 17 predicted proteins | sample 811181 | NCBI WGS metagenome assembly MDTC01 (sample SAMN05326644, study PRJNA326480) | marine metagenome | isolation source: seawater | place: Pacific Ocean: North | collected 2011
CAGCGCCCGGTCTCGCTGTCCCCGAACACGAGTGCGTTGGCCACCACCAACGCGACCGCGATGACGACCAGTGCACCCCGTGCCCGGTAACCGGTGACGACCCCACCTCCTCCGATGCAGCCACCGACTCCCCTCGGTGATGCCCCGCACCAGAGACGGTAGCTAACCGGCGGTGATCAGCGCGACAGCCGACAGGGCGAGCACCATGCCGACGGCCTGCCACGATGTGACCCGCTCGCGCAGCACCACGATCGCCAACAGGACGGTCGCCGCGGGATACAGCGCGATCAACACCCCGGCCAGGGACAGCAGGGACGCCTGCAGGGCCAACAACGATGTCACCGTCGCCACCGCGTCGAGCACGCCCGCCAACAGCGCCAATCGCAGCGGCACACCCCGGATCCGCGCGAGATTGGCGGTGGCCAGTGCGGCGGCCAGCACGATCACCGTCGCCGCGACCCGGCCCAGCACCAGCGGCCACAGTTTCGCCTCGACGGGGATCTGATCCAGGATCACGAAGTTCATGCCGAAGGCCACCCCGGCGCCGACGGTCAGCCACGCCACCTTCATGGTGAAGCGGTGGGGCCGGACGTCCTCATCGGAAGCCTCCCGGCTGACCAACACCACCGCGACCAGCGCCAGCACCACCCCGACTCCGGCCAGCGCGCTGGGCCTCTCCCCCAACGCCAGGCCCACCCCGACAGGCAGTCCGGCCACCAGGATCGCCGTCAACGGAGACACCACCGAGATGGGGCCCGCACCGAGTGCGGCGTAGAACCACCACACCCCGAATGCCTGTCCGACACCCGACAGCAGACCCCACACCACGGCAGGGGTGCTCATGGTGCCGCCGAGCGGCGCGGCCGCGGCAACCAGAACCACCAGCGCCACCGGATAGGAGACGATGACCACCCGCAGCGCGGCAACCCGGCGTGACGCGATGCCACCGACGAAGTCGCTGACGCCGTAGCTCATGGCGGCGACGAGCGCGGCGACGACGCCGATCAGGTCATGCCCTTGGCGCGGCGCCCCATCTCACGGGTGATCTCACGCTCGGCGTCGCGGCGCGCGATGTCCTGACGTTTGTCGTGAGCTTGCTTGCCGCGTGCCAGCGCCAACTCGACCTTCACCTTGCCGCCGGTGAAGTACAGCGACAACGGCACCAGCGTCAGGTTGCCGTCGCGGATCCTGCCGACGAGGGTGTCGATCTGCCGCCGGTGCAGCAGCAGCTTTCGATTGCGTCGCGGCGCGTGGTTGGTCCACGTGCCGTGGTGATATTCGGGGATGTGCAGGTTGCGCAGCCAGATCTCGCCGTCGTCGACGGTGGCGAACGCATCGGCCAGCGACGCCTGCCCCTCGCGCAGGCTCTTGACCTCGGTGCCCATCAACGCCACCCCGGCTTCGAACGTCTCCAGGATCGCGTAGTTGTGCCGCGCCCTGCGGTTGGTCGCCACCACTTGATTGTTGCTGTCCTTGACGGACTTGGCTTTTTTCGCCATCGGCTACCTTCGCACGTACAGCCGTAGCGTGACGTAGGCGGTGATGCCCGACATCGCCAACCCCAGGAACAGCATCCACGGTGCGCTGTAGTAGAGCACGTCGGCGTAGTCGATCTTGGCGATCAGGTTGGCCTGATAGAACTGGTCGAGCGCGTTCTCCAGGAACAGAGCCCGCACCGCGATCAACCCGACGATCGCGATGACCACGCCGATGAACGCGGCCAGCATGGCCTCCACCAGGAACGGCAGCTGCGTGTACCAGCGCGTCGCACCGACCAGTCGCATGATGCCGATCTCGGTTCTTCGGGTGTACGCGGCGACCTGGACCATGTTGGCGATCAACAACACCGCACCGATGGCTTGGACCAGTGCCACCGCGAACGCCGCGCTGCTGATGCCGTCGAGCACCGCGAACAGACGATCGATCAGTTCCTTCTGGTTCAGCACGTTGAGCACCCCGGGCTGGCCGACCATCGCTTCGTCGAATTGCTGGTGCTGCTCGGGGTTCTCGAGCTTGACGACGAACGACGCGGGAAAGGCGTCCTTGCCGGCGACGTCCTTGTACTGCGGGAACTTCGCGATGGCGTCCTCGTAGGCCTGCTCCTGGTTGAGGAACCGGACCGACCGTACGTCGTCGCGCGCCTCGATCTGCGAGCGCAACGCCTTACACGGGTCGGCGTCGCAGGTCGGGTCGTTGGCCGACACATCGTTGGTCAAGAAGACCTGACTCTCCACCCGGTCGAGATAGATCTCGCGTGACTGGTCGGCCAGTCGCACCACCAGCAGACCGCCGCCGAACAGGCCGATGGAGATCGCGGTGGTGAGGATCATCGCGACCGTCATCGTCACGTTGCGACGAAGGCCGGTGACGACCTCGTTGATGAGAAAGCCGAAGCGCACTTAACGATCCATTCCGTAGACGCCGCGCTGCTCGTCGCGAATCAGCCGGCCGAGTTCGAGTTCGACGACGCGCTGACGCATCGAGTCGACGATGTGGTGGTCATGGGTGGCCATCACCACCGTGGTTCCTGTGCGGTTGATCCGCTCCAGCAGATCCATGATGTCCTTGCTGGTTTCCGGGTCGAGGTTGCCGGTCGGTTCGTCGGCCAGCAGCACCAGCGGCCGGTTGACGAACGCCCGTGCGATCGCGACGCGCTGCTGTTCACCTCCGGACAGCTCTGCCGGCATCCGGTTGGCCTTGCCGGACAGGCCGACCATCTCCAGCACGTCGGGCACCACCCGGTTGATCGTGTCGGAGCGTTTGCCGATCACCTCGAGGGCGAACGCCACGTTTTCGAACACGGTCTTCTGCTGCAGCAACCGGAAGTCCTGGAACACCACGCCGATCACCTGCCGCAAACCGGGGATGTGGCGCCCGGACAGCTTGTTCACGTGGAACTTCGACACCTGGATGTCGCCCGACGAGGGCTGGTCCTCGGCCAGCAGCAGACGCATGAACGTCGATTTGCCCGACCCGGACGGCCCGATGAGGAAAACGAACTCACCCTTGTCGATCTTGACCGAGACGTTGTCGAGCGCTGGGCGGGCGGACGACTTGTACTGCTTTGACACACGGTCGAGGGTGATCATCACGGCACGCCAGTGTAGCGGGGTGGCATCGGAACAACCTGGAGCTACGGGGCCGGCTGCGTCGTCGGCGCCGTAGTCGGCGTCTCCGGCGGCAACTGCGTGAACGTCTGGGCGTCCGACGGCCCTTGTCCGTCGGGATCGATGACCGTGGTCGTCGGCCCGGCCGGAGTCGCCCCCTCGGGCGACGTGGGCGATGTCGGCGACGTGGTGTCGCCCGGACCGGTGGTCTCCTCCGGCGTCGTCGCCGGGGTGGTGGTCGTGGTCGTGGTCGTGGTCGTCGTGGTGGGTTCGGTGGTTCGGGGCGCGACGTTGGTGCGCGGCACCCAGGTGTATTCGGGGTCGGGCACGAACCCGGGCGGCACCACCTGGTTGGTGGGCTCGGCCGGCGTCTGCAGCGGTGCCGAGTAGTTGTCGTAGACCCAGAACAATGCGACGAACGCGATGATCAGCCCGACGGTCGAGATCCGGACCCGGCCGCCGATGAGGTGGGCGTGTGAGTGACGTTCGGACCGTTTCACCAGTTTGGTCAGGAAAGCGGGCGGTTTCACGATTTCTGCTCCGCGCGCTCGGCCACCCCGCTGTCGACGGCGGTTTCCTCGCCGGTGGGACTGATGTTGCTCACCGTCGGGGTGTGGTCCTTGGTCGCGATACCCGCGGTGGCCAGCGCCGCGATGATCAGGATCCGCAGCCGGCGACCCACCTCGAACTGCTTGCCCGGCAGTGTGCGCGCGACCATGCGCAGGTTCACCGTGTCGAGCTCGATGCTTTCGACGCCCATCAGCTGAGGTGTGTCCAGCAGCAGGGCCCGCAGTTCGTCGTCCTCCATCGCGCGCTCCCCCACCCCGTGCAACACCTCGTTGACGTGATTGAGGTCGGCGGTGGTCGGCACCGGGATGTCGACGACGGCCCGCGCCCAGTCCTTCGACATGTTCAGCGAGCGCACGATGTTGCCGTTGGGCACGGTCCACACCTCGCCTTCGCTGGTGCGCAGCTTGGTCACCCGCAGCGTGACCTCCTCGACGGTGCCCTCGGCCTCGTTGGGTGCACCGAGCATGTTGACCTGGACCAGGTCACCGAAGCCGTACTGACGCTCGGTGATGATGAAGAACCCGGCCAGCAGATCCTGCACCAGCTTCTGAGCGCCGAAGCCGAGTGCGGCACCGATCACCGCGGCCGGCGCGACGAGCGAGCTGATCGGAATGGCCAGGATGTCGGTGATCTGGACGCCGACCATGACGAACAGCAACGCCACCGAGACCCACGAGATCACCGACGCCACGGCCTGACGGTGCTTGGCGCTCTCGGTGCGGACGAGCTGATCGCTTTCCTGATACTGCGCGTCGATACGCCGGGTGACCCGCTGGGCGGTCCAGTTGATGAACCTGGCGGCCAGCAGGCCACCGATCAGGAGCAGCGCGATCGGTACTCCGCGGCCGAGGATCCACAGGCCGGTGTCGCCGGTCCAGAAGCCGCGCCAGGCCTCGGCGAACCCGAGCGCGACCACGGTGTCAGTCGTCATCGCGGTCAGTCGTCATCGCGGCGGTTGCGCCATCGGATACCGGCCTCCAGGAAACCGTCGATGTCCCCGTCGAGCACCGCAGAGGGGTTGCCGACCTCGTACTCGGTGCGCAGGTCCTTCACCATCTGGTAGGGGTGCAGGACGTAGGACCGCATCTGGTTGCCCCACGAGCTGCCGCCGTCGCTCTTGAGGGCGTCCATCTCGGCGCGTTCTTCCTGACGCTTGCGTTCCAGCAGCTTGGCCTGCAGAACACGCATCGCCGAGATCTTGTTCTGCAGCTGCGATTTCTCGTTCTGGCATGTCACGACTATGCCCGTCGGGATGTGGGTCAAACGGACCGCTGAGTCGGTGGTGTTCACCGACTGACCGCCGGGACCGCTGGAGCGGTACACGTCGACACGGACATCGCCTTCGGGGATCTCGATGTGGTCGGTGGTTTCGGTGACGGGCAGCACCTCGACCTCGGCGAACGAGGTCTGACGGCGGCCCTGGTTGTCGAACGGGCTGATCCGCACCAGGCGATGGGTGCCCTGCTCCACCGAGAGCGTGCCGTAGGCGAATGGGGCGTGCACGGCGAAGGTGGCGGATTTGATGCCGGCTTCTTCGGCGTACGAGGTGTCGAACACCTCGACGGGATAGTCGTGCTGCTCGGCCCACCGGATGTACATCCGCATCAGCATCTCGGCCCAGTCGGCGGCGTCGACGCCGCCCGCGCCGGAGCGGATACTGACCAGTGCCTCGCGCTCGTCGTATTCGCCGGACAGCAGTGTGCGCACCTCCATCGCGGCGATGTCCTCACGCAGCTGCGCCCGCTCGGAGTCGGCCTCGGCGAGTTCGTCCGCGCCGCCTTCCTCGGCCGCGAGCTCGTAGAGCACCGGCAGGTCCTCGAGACGTCGACGCAGGTCCTCGACGCGGCGGAGCTCGTTCTGCGCGTGGGACAGCTCGCTGGTGACGCTCTGCCCGCGGGCCTGGTCGTCCCACAGGCTGGGGTCGGACGCTTCGTGTTCGAGTTTCTCGATGCGACCGCGAAGACCCTCGACGTCGAGCACACGCTCCACGGTGGTGAGCGTGGAGTCGAGGGCAGCGATGTCGGCTTGGCGGTCTGGATCCACGGGAATTCAGCGTACTCACTCATGCAGCCCGCGCCGCCCCCGCTGCCCGCCCGGAGACGCGCCGGATTCTCCGTGACCGCCGTCAACAGCGTGGGGTGCGATCTAGCATCGGAGCTGAACCACGTCCGGCAGCGTCGCGACAGCCCCTTGCGCCGCGGTCGGGCAGCGACGGAAGGCAGCCCCAATGCCCTCACTGCGCCCCTATCATGTGGCGATCGTCGGCTCCGGACCCTCGGGCTATTTCGCCGCGGCGTCCCTGCTGAGGTTCGGCTCGGCGCCCGAGTCCGAGCGTGATGTGCGCGTCGACATGCTGGAGATGCTGCCCACGCCGTGGGGGCTGGTTCGCTCCGGAGTGGCCCCCGACCATCCGAAGATCAAGTCGATCAGTGCGCAGTTCGACAAGACGAGCGCCGACCCGCGCTTCCGGTTCTTCGGCAATGTCAAGGTGGGCGAGCACGTCCAGCCGAGTGAACTCGCCGACCGGTACGACGCCGTGATCTACGCGGTCGGCGCCCAGTCCGACCGGCTGCTGGGCATTCCTGGTGAAGATCTGCCGGGGAGCGTGGCCGCCGTCGACTTCGTCGGGTGGTACAACGCCCATCCGCACTTCGGTGAGATCACCCCGGATCTGTCCAGTGGACGCGCGGTGGTGGTCGGCAACGGCAACGTGGCCCTGGATGTGGCCCGCATCCTGGTCAGCGACCCGGACATGCTGGCGGCCACCGACATCGCCGACCATGCGCTCGATTCGCTGCACGACCGGGGTGTCGAAGAGGTCCTCGTGGTCGGCCGACGCGGCCCGCTGCAGGCTCCCTTCACCACGATGGAGCTGCGCGAACTCGACCAGATGGACGCGCTGGGCGACGTCGACGTCGTGGTCGACCCGGCGGACCTGGCCGACATCACCGAGGAGGATCTCGACGCCGCCGGAAAGACGGTCCGCAACAACGTCAAGGTGCTGCGGGGTTACGCCGAGCGGGGTCCGCGGGGAGCCAAGCGCCGCATCGTGTTCCGTTTCCGGACCTCACCGATCGAGATCAAGGCGGGCGCCGGGCCCGAGCCGCGGGTGGCCTCGATCGTGTTGGGCCGCAACGAGCTGATCAGCGGCGCCGACGGCCGGGTGACCGCGAAGGACACCGGTGAGCGCGAGGAGGTGCCCGCACAGCTGGTCGTGCGCGCGGTCGGATACCGGGGCCTGCCCACCCCGGGGCTGCCGTTCGACGAGCGCTCCGGCACGATCCCGCACGAGGACGGGCGGGTGCAGGGCAGCCGCAACGAGTACGTCGTGGGATGGATCAAGCGCGGACCCTCCGGCGTGATCGGGAGCAACAAGAAGGACTCCCAGGACACCGTCGACACCCTGGTCGCCGATCTACGGGCCGGCCAGCCGGTCGAACGTCCCGAGGATCACGCCGAACAGCTCGAGCGGTGGCTGCTGCAGCGCCAGCCCAAGCTGGTCACCGACGACCACTGGCAGCTCATCGATGCCCACGAGCGCTCCGCCGGTGAACCGACGGGCCGCCCGCGGGTCAAGTTGACGAGCCTGGCGGAGCTGTTACGGATCGGGCATGGCTGAGTCGTTCGGCGACTGTGGCTGGGGCGGCCGGCCGAAACCCCACTTCTCCGGATTCTTCGGCGAGTACATGACGTCCATCAATGCGCCCATGGTCGGCCACTCGTTCACGTCGACGGCCAGTCGCGCGTAGACCACGTACTCGTCGACCGTGGGACCGTTGATGACACCGGTGATGGTGACGTACTGCTCGCCGGTGACGCCGTCAGGGCGCGGGCTGACGCCGGTGACCAGTAGCGTGCCGGGAACCCAGTCGCTGCCCGCGCCGCGGCGTCGCATGATCCAGGGGGCCGCCAGGAGCGCGATGGCACCGATGATGAGCAGCATGACCGCGATTTCCACCACACCCGACATGGTAGGACCACTGCTATGACGTCCCCGACCCCCGAGACTTCCCCGACCCCCGAGAGCTCCCCGCCCGATGACCTGACGCTCGCTCTCGACCTGGCCGCCGAGGCCGACGCGTTGACGATGCAGCGATTCGGCGCGGTGGACCTGCGCGTGCAGACCAAACCGGACATGACGCCGGCGACCGACGCCGACCTGGACGCCGAGAAGCTGCTCCGCGCCCGGCTCGCCGAGCACCGCCCGGACGACTCGGTGTTCGGTGAGGAGTTCGGCGGCACACGCGAGTTCCACGGCAGACAGTGGGTCGTCGACCCGATCGATGGCACGAAGAACTTCGTCCGCGGGGTGCCGGTGTGGGCGACGCTGATCGCGCTGCTCGTCGACGGTGTGCCGGCCGTCGGTGTCATCAGCGCTCCCGCCCTTGGGCGGCGCTGGTGGGCCGCACAGGGCCAGGGGGCGTTCGCGTCGTTCGGCGACTCGACGCGGCGGCTGTCGGTGTCGGAGGTCGCCTCTCTCGACGCGGCCAGCGTGTCCTATTCGGACCTGACCACCGGGTGGGAGGACGCCCGATCGCGGTTCGTCGAGCTCACCGACGCAGTGTGGCGAGTCCGCGGCTACGGGGATTTCTGGTCGTACTGCCTGGTCGCCGAGGGAGCGGTGGACGTCGCGGTGGAGCCGGAGGTCAAGCTGTGGGATCTCGCGCCGCTCGATGTCCTGGTCCGCGAGGCCGGGGGCGCGTTCACGGATCTGGCGGGGCGGCCGGGCCCGCACGGCGGGAGCGCGGTGGCCACCAACGGCGCCTTGCACGAGGCGGTGCTGGCGGCGTTGACACGCTGACACCGCCAGGCCGGGCGGCCGCGAAGGTGCGTTCCCGGTGACGGTCGCGCTGACCGCCGGGAACGCCCGCCCGGACCTATCCGAACAGCCGGACATCGCTGTGAAGTGCATTACACCTGCACTCAACTTACTGGACGGTCAGTTCAGGTACCTTACTCTGGAGTCAGTTGCGCACACCGCGCAGCGCGGACCACCACACGAGGGCAGCTGACCATGACGAACACCCTCCCGTCCAAACGGACCGGCCCCGAGAGCGCCGTGGGCCTGCAGAAGCACAGGCGCTCCGCCACCGACATCGGATTGGCCCTGATCACTCCGCTGCTGGGGCAGGAGTTCCTGGACAAGTACAACCTGCGCGATCCACTCAATCGCGGCCTTCGGTACGGAGTGCGAACCGTGTTCTCCGCAGCCGGAGCGTCGACGCGGCAGTTCAAACGCGTTCAGGGTCTCGCAAAGCCGCCGACCCGGCTGGGCGCACCTCGGCCCGCGAGCGGTTCCGACTACTTCGACCTGACACCCGACGACGACCAGAAGATGATCGTCGAGACGGTCAACGAGTTCGCCGAAGAGATCCTGCGACCCGCCGCACACGACGCCGACGAAGCGGCCGTGTACCCGCCCGACCTCATCGCGAAAGCCGCCGAACTCGGCATCACGGCCATCAACGTCCCCGAGGACTTCGAGGGAATCGCCGAACACCGCAGCACGGTCACCAATGCCCTCGTCGCCGAAGCCCTCGCCTACGGCGACATGGGTCTGGCACTGCCGATCCTGGCGCCCGGCGGCGTCGCATCCGCGCTGACGCACTGGGGCAGCGCCGACCAGCAGGCCACGTATCTGCAGGAGTTCGCCGGGGAGAACGTCCCGCAGGCCTGTGTTGCGATCGCCGAGCCTCATCCCCTGTTCGACCCGACCGCGCCGAAGACCACCGCGGTGCGCACCCCCAGCGGTTACCGCCTCGACGGGGAGAAGTCGCTGGTCCCCGCGGCCGCCGACGCCGAGATCTTCATCGTCGCCGCACAACTCAACGGCAAGCCGACGCTGTTCATCGTCGAGGCCGACACCGACGGGCTCACCGTGCAGGCCGACCCGAGCATGGGTATCCGGGCGGCCGCGCTCGGACGCGTGAAGCTCGAGAAGGTCGTGGTTCCGCTGAGTGCGCGCCTGGGCGAGGACGACGCCAGTGCCGACGACTCCGCGCGGATCTACTCGGAGGCGATCGCGCTGTCCCGGCTCGGCTGGGCGGCGCTGGCCGTCGGCACCTCGCACGCCGTGCTCGACTACGTCGTCCCCTACGTCAAGGAGCGGGAAGCCTTCGGCGAGCCGGTCGCGCACCGCCAGTCGGTCGCATTCATGTGCGCCAACATCGCGATCGAACTCGACGGGCTGCGCCTCATCACGTGGCGCGGCGCCGCCCGCGCCGAACAGGGTCTGTCTTTCGCCCGCGAGGCGGCACTGGCCAAGAAGCTCGGTACCGACAAGGGCATGCAGATCGGCCTCGACGGCGTCCAGCTGCTCGGTGGCCACGGCTACACCAAGGAGCATCCGGTCGAACGCTGGTACCGCGACCTGCGGGCCATCGGCGTGGCCGAAGGCGTCCTCGTTCTGTGACGACGGCGTTCATCGACAACAGCGTTCATCGACGACAGCGTTCTTCCACCCCGGCAGTCCGTAAGGAGACCTGATATGGCAATCAATCTCGAGATGCCGAAAAAGCTGCAGGCGGTCATCGAAAAAGGCCACCAGGGCGCGGCGGAGATGCTGCGGCCGATCTCGCGCAAGTACGACCTCAAAGAGCACGCCTACCCGGTCGAGCTCGACACGCTGGCGGACCTGTTCGAAGGCATCTCCGAGGCCAAGACCATCTCGTTCGCCGGCACCGATGCGTTCCGCGATGCAGACGGACCGAAGGGGAACATCAACGGGGCCAACATGTCGGCGTTGCTCAATGCGCTCGAAGTGAGTTGGGGGGACGTGGCGTTGCTGCTGTCGGTGCCCCGCCAGGGGCTCGGCAACGCGGCGATCTCATCGGTGGCGACCCCCGAACAGCTGGAGAAGCTCGGCAAGGACGTGTGGGCGGCGATGGCGATCACCGAGCCGGGCTTCGGCTCGGACTCGGCCGCGGTGAGCACCACCGCTGTCCTCGACGGCGATGACTACGTCATCAACGGTGAGAAGATCTATGTCACCGCAGGTTCTCGGGCCAGCCACATCGTGGTGTGGGCGACGCTGGACAAGACCAAGGGCCGCGCCGCGATCAAGTCGTTCATCGTGCCCCGCGACTACCCCGGCGTCACCGTTGAGCGACTCGAGAACAAGCTCGGCATCAAGGCTTCCGACACCGCGGCCATCCGGTTCGACAATGTGCGCATCCCGAAGGACAACCTGCTGGGCAGCCCCGACATCAATGTCGAGAAGGGCTTCGCCGGCGTCATGGAGACCTTCGACAACACCCGCCCGATCGTCGCCGCGATGGCCGTCGGCGTAGCGCGTGCCGCGCTGGAGGAGCTCCGCAAGATCCTCACCGATGCCGGCATCGAAATCTCCTACGACAAGCCGGCCCATGCCCAGAGCGCACCGGCGGCGGAGTTCCTGCGGATGGAAGCCGACTGGGAGGCCGGCTACCTGTTGACGGTGCGTTCGGCGTGGCAGGCCGACAACAAGATCCCGAACTCGAAGGAAGCCTCCATGGGCAAGGCCAAGGCCGCGCGCGTGGGCAGTGACATCACCCTGAAGGCGGTCGAGATGGCCGGCACCACAGGCTATTCCGAGCAGGCGCTGCTCGAGAAGTGGGCCCGCGATTCGAAGATCCTCGACATCTTCGAAGGCACCCAGCAGATTCAGCAGCTGGTGGTCGCTCGCCGGCTGCTCAACCTGACCTCGGCGCAACTGAAGTAGCCTGCGCGCTAGCCCAATTCGCCCTTGACGATGACACGGGTACGGCCGGTGACACTGCCCCCGATGAAGGTCGAGAGCACCTCGGGCAGATCACGGATCGAGATGTCCGTGGTGAGCCGGTCGAGATGGCGGGGCTTGAGCTCACCCTCGAGCTGGCCCCACATCTGCCTGCGCGCGGCCATCGGCAGCTGCACCGAGTCGATGCCGGCGAGCGTCACTCCGCGCAGGATGAACGGCATGACCGTCGTCGGCAGGTCTGCCGAGCGCGCCAGGCCCGAGATCGCCGCTACGCCGCCGTAATTGAGCGTGCTCAGCGCGTGAGCCAGGGTGTCACCGCCGACGCTGTCCACCACCCCGGCCCATCGGGACTTGCCCAGCGGGCGGACCTTCTCCCCCTCCTCGGGCAGCCTCCCGATCACCTCAGTGGCGCCCAGTTCCATCAGCCAGTCGTGGGCGCCGGTCTTGCCGGTCGAGGCCACCACCTCGTAGCCGAGCCCGGCCAACAGGTCCACGCTCACGCTGCCCACCCCACCGGTGGCGCCGGTGACCAGCACCGGACCGTCAGTCGGTGAGACACCCCCGGTGCGCAGCGCGTTGACGCTCATCGCAGCAGTGAATCCGGCGGTACCGATGGCGGCGGCCTCCGCGGTGGTCAGCGCATCGAGGCGCACCACGTGATCGGCGGGCAGCCGGGCCTTCTCGGCGTAGCCGCCGTGCCGGGCGGTGCCGATGTCGTAGCCGTGAGCGACGATCCGGTCCCCCACCGCGAAGTCCGGGGAGGAACTCGCGCTCACGGTTCCCGCCAGGTCGATGCCGGGGATCAGCGGATACGACCGTGCCACTCCGCCCTTGGGCGTGACGGCCAGGGCGTCCTTGTAGTTGACCGACGAGTACTCCACCGCGATCTCGACGTCACCGTCGGGCAGGAAGGATTCGTCGAGCACCTCCGCGCGCAGCACAATGCCGCCCTCGGCATCCTCATGGGCCACCATCGCATTGAATTCCGCCATGACGGCCACAGTAGCCCCGCACGAAAGAAGCCCCCGGCGGTGGGGCCGGGGGCTTCTGTTCGTCGCTGGGATCAGAGCAGATGAGCCTGCAGGTCCGGCTTCATGGCCTGCAGCTCCGCTCCCCAGTACGCCCAGTTGTGGGTGCCACTGTTCGGGAAGTTGAACACGCCGTTGTTGCCGCCTGCCGCGATGTAGTTGTCGCGGAAGGTCTCGTTCGTGCGGATCGTCAGTCCCTCGAGGAACGTGGCAGGCAGGTCGCCGCCGCCGAGCTCGTTGGGCTGGCCGTTGCCGCAGTACACCCAGATCCGGGAGTTGTTGGCGACCAGCCGCGGGATCTGCACCATCGGGTCGTTGTACTGCCAGGCCGGGTCTGTCTCGGCAGGACCCCACATGTCGTCGGCCTTGTAGCCGCCGGCGTCACCCATCGAGATGTTGATCAGGAAGGGCCACCAGCCCTCGGACGGGTTCAGGAAACCCGACATCGAGCCGGCGTACGTGAACTGAGCCGGGTGATGAGCGGCGAGCACGAGAGCCGAGCCACCGGCCATCGACAGACCGACCGCCGCGCTGCCGGTGGGCTTCACCTCACGGTTGGCCTGCAGCCAACCAGGCAGCTCCTGGGTCAGGAACGTCTCCCAGTTGTAGGTCAGGCAGCCGTTGTTGCCGCAGGCCGGCTTGTACCAGTTCGAGTAGAAGCTGGACTGCCCGCCCACCGGCATCACGACCGAGATTCCGGAGTCGAGGTACCACTCGAACGCCTGGGTGTTGATGTCCCAACCGTTGAAGTCGTCCTGCGCGCGGAGGCCGTCGAGCAGGTAGAGCGCGGGCGAGTTCGGGCCGCCGCTCTGGAACTGCACCTTGATGTCGCGCCCCATCGAGGGCGACGGCACCATCAGGTACTCCACCGGCAGTCCCGGCCGGGAGAACGCCCCGGCGGTGGCCGAACCGCCGACCACGCCGACCAAGCCGGGCAGCAGGGCCGCGGCCATGGCCGCCACACCGAGCCGGCGCGCCCAGCGCCCAGCAATCCTGTCAAGAAGTCTCATACCGTCAATCCATCCATCTTCCGGTACCGCCTGGAGCGGGTTGTCCTGGGATCCCGACCTGGTCGCCGACGGTACAGCAATGGGTTCACCGCGCCGTCTGACCACTCCGAATCTGCCGAATAGCGTGCGGAGGGGTCGAGAATCTTCAGTTGTCGCGATTGCAGTAAAACATGAGAATTGGGCGGGATAAAGCCCGGCCACGCCCAACGCTGCAATTCCGATGCATGAAGCTAATTTGACGACCGGGCAAATGGACCGGTCGAAAGGCTGCCACGCGGCGGGCTGACGAAACGGTGACCACAGTTCGGCCCTCGCGAGTTCAGTAGGCTCCGCTGATGGCGAGCAGCTCCCCTAGCTCCGGCAGATTGTCCGTCGACGACTGGATTCAGGCGGGCTTCTCCATTCTGGCCGAGGACGGTCTCGAGGCGCTCAAGATCGATCGGTTGTGCGCCCGATTGGGCGTCACGAAGGGCAGCTTTTATTGGCATTTCAAAGACATGGCCGGTTATCGCACCGCGGTCGTGCGCGCGTGGGCCGAGCTTCGCGATCGGGATCGCAGCGATTTCGGCGCGCTGGCCAATCTGGCCCCCCGCGAGCGGTTGAGCAGGATGATGGCCTCGCTGACCGGGCTGCGGCAGTGGAACCTCGAACGGGCCATGCGCGAATGGGCCCGGACCGACCGGGCGGCCGCCGACAGCGTCCATGCCGCTGACCAGCGGGTACTGGCAGCGGTGCGGCAAGCCTTTGCCGACGCCGGCTTCTCCGCCGCGGACGCTGACCTGCGGGCCAACGCGACGTTCGCGGCCGGGATCGGGTTTCTGCATATCTTCGATGCGCCGCCCGACGAACGGCTCGCCGACCAACGGCAGCGTTTTCTGGACCTGATGCTCACGCCATGAAGCTCTCCATACCAAACAGTATGGTACGTTTTGCGCATGTTCGCGTCGCTCACGTGCGCTCCCATCACCCCGGATTTCGTCACCCGCCTGGCCGAACGGGCCGCTGAGGGCGAGCGGCTTCGGCGACTACCGCCCGACACGGTGTCCGACCCCGCTGTCACCGCCTTCGTCGAGCTCTTGGCTCCCGCGCGCTACGGGGGCGCCCAGGCGCCGTTTCGGGAGATCCTGGAACCTGTCCGCCAGATGGCACACGGGTGCGCCTCGAGCGCATGGACGATCGGGTTCTATGGCCTGCACAACTGGATGCTGGCCCTGTTCAGCGAGCAGGCGCAGGCGGAGGCCTTCGCGACCCGGCCGTTCTTCGCACCCGCCCCGCTGGCCCCGACCGGTCGCGGTGCCGCGTGCGAGGGCGGCATCCGGTTGACGGGGCGGTGGTCGTGGGCGACGGGTGTGATGGACGGCAACTGGATCATGGTGGGCGTGCTGCGCGAGCACGCCGACGGCGTCCGCCCCGTCCTGGCGCTCCTGCCGATGGCCGACGCGCAGATCATGGATGTCTGGCATACCGACGGCATGCGCGCGACGGGCTCCAACGACGTCGTGATCGACGACGCCTTCGTCCCCGAGCACCGCATCGTCTCGGTGGCCGACATCTATTCCGGCGCGGCCCCCGGGGCCGCGGTACACGACTGCCCGACCTACCGCTGGCCGATGGTGCCGGCGCTGGCCCTGCTCGCCGCGATGCCCGCACTGGGCAGCGCCGAGCGCGCCGCCGAGATCTATGCCGAACGCCTCGCCGAACGGTTCCTGGCTTATGAGGGCGTCATGCAGAAAGACAAGCCGATCGCCGCCGCCCACCTCGGGCTGGCGCAGGTGAAGCTGCGCGCGTTGCGCGCGCTCGTCACCGACACCGTCGCGCGTATCGACGAGCTCGTCGACGCGGGCGAGCCGGTCGCACGTGCGGTGCGTGGCGAGGCCAGGCTCGCGGCGGCCCACGTGGTGCACGAATCACGGTCCGTGATCGCCGATCTTCTCGGAGCGTCCGGGGCGAGCGCTCATTTCCTGGACAATCCGTTGCAGCGCATCAAACGCGACGTCGACGTGATCGCCGGGCACGTGGTTTTCGACTACGACACCAGCCGAGAGCTTGCCGGGGCGTTGGCGCTGGGTGTGCCGATTGCACGTACCGCCATGGTCTGAACGCCAGCCGACCCGACCAGGAAGGAGGCCTACCGTGGCCGATACCGCCCGGGACCGCATCACCCGGTTCTTCCAGAAGAACGTCGCCAATCGGGTGATGAGGCGAATGCCGTTCCAGACACTGCTCGAGACGACGGGGCGCAAATCCGGTGAGCCGAGCAGGACTCCGATCGGCGGACGGCGCGTCGACGATTCCTTCTGGTTCGTCTCCGAATTCGGCGAGAAATCGCATTACGTCCGCAACATCATGGCCGACCCCAGGGTGCGGGTGCGGATCAACGGGCGCTGGCACCGCGGCACGGCACACTTGCTGCCCGACGACGACACCGAAGCGCGCCTGCGTGAGTTGCCGCAGTTCAACAGCATCGGGGTGCGCACCTTCGGCACCAACCACCTCACCGTCCGCGTCGACCTCGTGGACTGACGGTGCCGCACACCCGTTGACCCGTAGCAGAAATAAAAGTAATTTCAATTTTACTTTCGCCGAGGAGGGTCATGGAATCGTTCGTTCACCTGCGCAAGGGGAAGACACCCCGGCGCCTGCACGCCGACCTCGACGGTCTCAAGGACGACGAACTCGGCCGCGGTGGCTTCACCGGACGCACCGCCAACCTGTACCGCCGCCATGATCCGACCGCGTACCGCACCGTGGGGCCGCTGCGACCACTCGACGTGCTGTCCAGTGAACTGAAGCCCTCCGACGCCACCGACGCGCACGGCGCGCCCCTGCTGATGTTCTCCAACGCCGACTGTCAGGTGCTGCTGTCGCGGCGCTCCGAAGCCATGCCGTTCTTCGTCCGTCACATCGACGGCGACCTGCTGACCTTCGTCCA
>MDTC01234233.1_pt1 | contig 16361 bp, 13 predicted proteins | sample 811181 | NCBI WGS metagenome assembly MDTC01 (sample SAMN05326644, study PRJNA326480) | marine metagenome | isolation source: seawater | place: Pacific Ocean: North | collected 2011
GTGTTTAATGAATAAACCACAAGTAGAATTAAATCAAATAATGATCGACTTTTTCGAGACAATCGATATCAACACCTACTACGGCTGTAGTGGCGGAGGCGTATTACAGTTACTCAAGCTAATACCACCCTATCACCAGGAAGCACAGGGACCAAGATTCGTTTATCTGAGTGAGTATGCTGCTGGATATGCACCTATTGGTCATTACCTTGCAAGCGGTGAAGTCGCCTGCTGCATTGCAACCACTGGCGCTGCAGAAAAACTGATCAGCTCTGGGGCAAGCGATGCACGTTACCTAGGCGTACCAGCACTTTATCTCTGCGCACTAGCATCAGAACAAAATACACATCGCTATCCAATTCAAGACATTGGACCACAAGGCATGCAGATTATTGAGCAATTTCGTTGCGAATTTAAAGAAAACGTTGTGTACATACAACACGATACCGGGATTCAAGACGCTATGGTAAAAATACAAGAAGGCCTACAACAAAAACAACCCGTCATTGTATTTTTCCACCCCGAGCTCCTCAATAAGAAAGCGTCAGCAATGCCCTACCCGCATCAAACATCAAAGCATAAAATAGATAAAGAGGGCATCAATAAACTCATTGACGCTCTATTATCACCCCAAAAACATCATATCATTGTCAATCCGTGCACTGAAGTGATGACTTCAGGCGTTAACAGAGAAACATTTAGAAGCTTTATTGACAAGATTAACGCACAAGTCATTTATCCTGTGAATGGTGACAATATTGCAGTCAATACAACTGAGCAGAACCTAGGGCATATCATGCTGGGAGGCAATCCATCCGCAATTCATGCTTGGAATAACCTCAGCGAAAACGATATACTAATCACACTAGGTGCCGATCCCGGGGAATATCATCTCAACCTAGCGCCCTACCCCAAATGTAAAAGCTTTTGCTTAACGCAGCACACCAATGGCTACGGCCAAATGCAAGGATCCTACAAGCACCTATTCGCAGGAAAATACACACAAATTAACGGCAATATAGAAGTATCGTTACAACAATTCATGACCGAAACACAAACGATCAACTTTCCTGAAAAAAACCAATTTGCCAATCATCATGACCGCGCATTTACAAATCAAGTCATTGCTGACGGTAAGGTTAATATCATTGATTTCTATGAAACTATGGATAAATTATGGCAGCCTAACTCACTAGTATTTGAAGATGTTTGCATTGCATACAGAGATCGGCAATCTATCATCAAACAACCCAACAAACAGGTTAAAATGTTTACCGCCAATCAAGGATCGGCAATGGGAAGCGCTTTCGGACTGGGTTTTGGCGCCGCTCTAGCAGATCCAAATCAACGCGTTTTTGTATTTTCAGGTGACGGCTGTTTTCGCCTATACGGAGGCAATCTCATGGAAGCCAATCAATTAAACATGACATTATTCATCATGAACAATAGTGAACTGTCAATTATCCGAGATGGTTGCAATCACATTTTGAAAAATAGCCCACAAAAAATAGATCATGCCGACATCAGAGACATCCATTGGGAACGCCTTGCAACAGCATTCGGCTGGCGCTTCTTTAGAATCAGTCCTGATTTATCGAATCTTGAGCACGCAATGATAACAGCTTATGATTCCAATCCCACGTCCACTTTGATTGAATTACCACTCGATGGCAGTCAAGTCATTGGAAAAAACTTTCGCTACACCAATTTAACCAACCATGGCAATATCTAGGCCCAGTCCAAAACAAACACCCACACCAAGGCGACACCAGCGTAAAAGCTATTTTATTAAAGATCCATACAGTGACATTCGACGAAAAAAAACACCGACACAAGAAATCATTTCTATGATTAGCTATTCAGTGGCATGACGCTTTGTTTGATTGCGATTAACAAAATGACAAAACAATGCTGCCGTACGTTCAACATCGTAAAGTGCGGAATGTGCCTGCTCAACATCAAAATTCAATCCTGCACGCCTAACAGCCCTCGCCAGCACCGTCTCTCTTAGAAAAAAAGCACTCAAAGTCACCGTATCAAGAACCACAAAATGATGAAAAGGGAATTGATCACGCATGCCGCAACGCTCGTAAGCAGCCAAGAGGAAAGCCAGGTCAAAATGAATATTATGCCCCACCAGCATCGCTCTTCGGGCTTTGTGCTGCTTACAAAGTGACTTGATTTTATCGGTTAACTCGATCAAACAGGCCTCTTCAGTCAATGCAAAGCGAAACGGATGATCAGGCTTAATCTGTGTGACTTGAAGTGATTCTTCACTGATGCGACTACCTTGAAATGCTTCCACATGATAGTGCAGACAAACATCCTGCTGTAAAAGCTTATCCTCATCAAAGCAAAGGGTCATTGCTGCAATTTCAAGCAAAGCGTCTGTGTGGGGATTAACCCCTCCGGTTTCACAATCGACCACAACTGGCAAATACCCTGCAAACCGCCTGGCAATATTCATCTCTAATCATCTTTAAACTACGCAATTATACCAAGAATAACAACTAACTACTAGTGATAATTCCCCAGTTTTCACTCGAGAAATCTATTAAATAACATAAAAATCATGTATAATAGTAATATAATAATTGGGCAAAGCCATATGTTCCTATTCCAGTTCAATACATGGGGTCTGATGATTGGGCTCATGGTCGGAGTGCTTCTTAGCTTCCGATTTGGATTACTTGGGCTTATGTTTGGCATCTATTTGGGAAATAAACTTGATGAAGCCATTGCCAAACAACATCGCAGCGCTCACAAATCAAGAAAACGCCAGTTCTGGAACAACCAAACCATCACGCTAGCCTATCAACTATTCGGTCATCTCGCAAAAATTGACGGTCATATCACCCAGCATAGCATAACCGTCATTGAAAATAGCATGAAAACGTTCCATCTAAGCAAGAAAGCACGCAGTCTTGCCAAGCAGGCTTTCCAAAACGGAAAAGACCCTAGCTTTAGTTATCATAGCACCATACAACAGTTACAGATCATGTTGATGCTCAACCCCAATATTAAAAATCATATCGCGAATATTGCGGTCCAGCTGGTTGAGCAAGACCCAAACGCATCAACAAAAAAAAGACATCGGTTGACAGAAATTTTAAGAAGCTTAGGGATCATCCATTTCAACACAGGTTGGCAGGGCCAACACTATCAACGATTTAATCATGGACAAACCAGTCACCAACATACTCAAGGCTTAAGTTGGGCTTACGCTATTCTTGGCGTAAGCGCTACAACCTCATGGACAGATATAAAAAGAAAATACAGAAAAATGCTCAGTGACAACCATCCTGATAGACTACACGCCAAAGGCAAGCCCTCTGCGATGGATATTAAGAAAGCCAACGACAAAACCATTGATATCAAAAAAGCCTATGAATTGATTAAAGAACGCTTCGACACACAAACTGCCTAAAACGAAAAATCATGAGCGTATCAAATATGTCCGACTTAATAGCATATCGATTGGCCAATCTCTAGCAAAAGAGTTACGATCACTTTTCTAAACAAAAGACCTGTAAGTGACAGGAAAAGTCATACACCTACCAAAATCGATAGATTATTATGATCCAAATCTATAAAAACGTGGTTTTTTTGCACAATTGATACTATACAATACTAAGGTATAACTGTGTATTCATATGGGAATTAAAAACTATATCAAAAGCATAATGAAAAAAATAAACGATGCAATACAAGCTGAGATTAAAAAAAACCTTGATCGCAAATCACTGAAAGAGTCTTTGAAACAATGGGTCGAACAAGGAAATAAAAACGAAGATCGACAAAAAGCAGCAAACAGAATCCTAATATGTCACAAAAAAAAAATAAAGACACTATCTCTTGCCAGCTTCAAGTTAACAGCAATTCCAAGTTGTATAAAACAACTACCAGATCTTGAAAATTTATATCTCAATGAGAACAATTTATCTGACCTACCTGCCGAAATAGCAAACCTAACTAATCTCTCAACAATCAGAATAGATGGCAATTCACATATTAAACAGATCCCATCTTGTCTGGGCAAATTAGAAAAATTAAAAATATTAGATGCCGCAGACTGTTCGATCAACAATATCGATACACTAGAAGAAATACAAAGCCCATTGCAAATACTTAATCTTAGAAACAATAATATTAGCGGCGATCTTCAACCACTAGCACATCTAAAAACACTCACACATCTGAGTATTTTTGGTAATGAGGCAATCTCAGAGTTGCCCAAAGAGCTACTGGATTTTCCCAATTTAAAAGAACTACTAGCAGATCAGAATCTTAAGCAGACAAACCCATCCATATTCGAAAAAGTAAAATCAAGAAAAAAAATACCCGATACAAGTCTACTTTCTTTATTAAATAAAAATGATAAAATCCGAGCGTTAATCGATCAAAATAATAGCTTATTAACTTTCATTTATAGACTAAACAGCACCGTGTCATTTAAATATCATCCCAAGATTATCTGCGATACAATGACCGATATTATCATAGCAATGGAACAGAACAAGTTTTACAAAGACGATTGTAACCTCTGCTTTGATGAGGCAACAACGGCATGTGAAGACAGAGCACTATTCTACTTTCTACTCATGACAATTAAAAAAGACCTAGCCGAACCAAACAACTCCAGTAGCCTTGAACAAGTCTTTCAATATGCAAAAACCTGCGCAATGATCGAAGACTGTATTAGCACAGGAGAAGAGGAAGCAAGGAAAACAAAAAGCAATAAATCCGAGGAAGAGATTGAGTTTTCTCTTGCCTATCTAGAGAATATGAAAGATATTTTACAAATCTCCATACCCAAGATGCGATTTAAGGGATATACTGGATTGTCAAATCGTGCTTTAGACACGCATAAACAACAACTACTGGCAAAGCAAGATCATCTGGCCTATCAAAAAATAATTGATGACGAATTACTTAGGTCATTACCAGCTATTAAGGAAATACTTGATCCCATCGCCGAAGAGGATAGATTCTCTGTCGAACAACTCGAGGAAGAATCGAGTCAGGCATACCAAGAACGTCTATTTTCTCTGAGATCCAAGTTATTAGAAGCACAAATCGAAGTTTTAGACAAAGAAGTGCAACAAAAACATGCTGAAAAGGCAAGTAAAAAAGAACACACGCAAACAGAACGTTCGCATAACCCGGTAGCTGAACATTCAGACACCGCTATGCCCAAAAGCACACCAAGAAAACGAACATCAATATTTAAGCTATTTTCTATTAAAAAGTTCTTTAAAAGCATAGACGCCTCCACATCTAAGAAAAAAACAAAATCAAATACCCGCATACAAAGAGTGCTAAATACTTTTTCGAAAATATTCAAAAGAACAAATACCAACCGCCCCTCTAAACAATGATCGTCATCACAAAATAATGGACATTATCGATGTGTGACCAAGTGAAAAAGTGCACAACACCGTAAACAAACACACCATCATCTCTTGCACAAATCTTATTCACACAATCTAGGATCCAGTCGTCACTTATGCTATGCTTTCATAGTAAAAAAGAGTCATCCATGCCCATTCAAGAATTTACTGCATCAGTACTAGCAGCGCCACCGCTCGCTCGAGAAACTGCGATTACACAGATACAAGCACTTGGCATCAAAAGCTTACATATCGATATCATGGATGATCATTATGTCAACAACCTGGCCTTGAGCTACGACTGCGTCACAGCTATTGCCAAAACATTCCCAACACTTAATTTAGATATCCACCTCATGGTGACAAACGTGGAAAAAGCAGTAGAAAAGCTTGCAACATTACAACCACGCATGATTACTTTTCATCCTAGCACAGTAAAAAACATAGAAAACACGACAAAATTAATTCACCAAACCTGCGCCGCCAGTATCGCCATCAACCCAGATGAGCCAATCGAAACGTTTACTCCCTATCTCAAACATGTCGATCACTGTTTAATCATGGGGGTGCAACCAGGCCGTTGTGGCCAAAGCTTTCAAACAGTTGCAATTAAAAATCTTCTCTTCATCCATGAACAAATCAAGCGCCAAAAACTAAACTGCGGCCTAGGCATAGACGGTGGTGTTAATGTCACTTCTCTACCGAGTATTCTAAAATCAGGAATAATAATTGATCAAGCAATCGTCGGCAACGCACTATTTTCCGAACAGGCTTATGCTAAAAATTGGAAAGACCTATTGGCCTGCCTCCCAGAATCAGCGCACTGCTAATCAATGATAGGCCGCTCGTACCTAACCAGCTAACCGTCTAAGGGTTATCAAAACTGAGTGTGTCCGTATTGTCGTTGTATGCAAACAACTCAGCATAACGACCCCACTCAATGACTGTTTTTAACACTTCGCTTGCAGCAACGTCACTCAAATCATCTTGAAGCTCAATGAGAAACCGCTGACCACTTACACTATGATTCGACCGTCCATTCAATACACGTAAAATATGCCTTACCAAAGGTACGTGATCTTGCAATTGTCGTGCGAATATTTTTTTCCGATCCAGTATATCTGCCTCGGAAAACTGAACACCCGCTGGCGTCAATGAAACGTGACCCGAATCGATAAATGCCAGGCGCAAAATCTCAAGACAATCAATGATCGACATTAAATCATCAACGTCTAAATGCAGCTCTTCAGCCAAGGTAGACAAATCAGAATCCTGTTTAAATTCTTCAGATCCCAAAGCCTCCAATAAACCAATCATACTGCCAACCTCAACACGCGGCAAACGATGATACAAGGTAATGACTTGAAAACGTTGACCCACAGCATTATCCGAACGGTTAACCTTAGCAATTTTTTGGTAAATCTCTTCCATAATCGATTGAACCACAACAGGTTTATCAGAACGTGGCCTATCAACATTCACGACAATCTCATCACGAATGGATCCTGGGTTATGACCAAAGATTAAAATTCTATCAGCCATGACTGCTGCCTCTTCAATATTGTGAGTCACCAATAGCATCGACTTCATCTTGATAGATTTTTTCATCCATAGACGCAACAAATCATTGCGCAAGTTATCCGCCGTCAGGATATCTAACGCAGAAAACGGCTCATCAAGTAATAGCACCTGCGGTTCAATCACCAGTGCACGGGCAATCCCAACACGTTGGCGCATGCCACCAGATAGCTCACGGGGATATGCAGATTCAAATCCATCCATACCGACCATATCAATTGCTTGTAAAGCCCTCTCTCGACGGTCTTTAAGAGATAAACCTTGAGCCTCTAGACCAATCTCCACATTTTCAAGCACAGTCATCCATGGCATCAATGCAAAACTTTGAAACACCATTCCTACCCCTGGAACAGGGCCGTAAACCGATTGCCCCATAAACCGAACTTGTCCAGAAGATGGCGCAATCAGGCCAGAAATAATACGCAATAAAGTAGACTTTCCTGATCCTGATGTCCCTAGGAGGGCAACAATCTCACCAGATTTGACTGATAAATTAATCTGGTCAAGAACCAATAAGTCTTGCGTTGAATCTTTCTTAAACGTCTTTCGAACATTATGCACCTCAATAATTGCACCCATTATATTCTCCATTCCATATCACGACCCAAAGCGTCTCTCAGCATACCGATACAACGGATGCCAAAAAAGCCGATTAAATAACACCACATAAAAACACATCACCAGTATCGCAAGGATATGAAGATTCAATTGCCCATCGACCTGCGTGGTGTGAATATAAGCGCCAAGGCCTAGTGCTTTTTTCTGCTGACCACCCCATGTCAATACTTCTGCAACAATACTAGCATTCCATGCGCCACCCGCAGCAGCCATTGCGCCTGAAATCAGATGTGGGGCAATCGAGGGCATAATCAGCCTTTTCCACAAATAAATTCCTTTAACACCCATATGTTGGGCCACATAAACAAGCTCTTTATCAATTGCTTGCACGGCAGAAATCACATTGAATAAGATATACCACTGTGTACCCAACAACATAAGTGGCGCGCACCAAATATTAACATTCAGATCATAAACTAAAATCACCTCCATCAATAATGGATATAACATGTTTGGGGGAAATGCTGCGAGAAATTGAATAATCGGCATAGTCCGATTGGCAACACGAGGACGAAAGCCAATCCACACGCCAACAGGAACCCAGAAAAGAATACATAAAAATAGCAATACAAAAACCCTTAATAAAGTAAAAAACCCATAAGTAAAAATCTTAATAAGCTCTTTTGGCGTTGCAACTTGAGTAATAGACCACACCGCATAACCCATGAGCCCTACAAACACAGCCAACATCAACCATTGAATACCAGCACCAAGGTTTTTACGCGTTTGAGCGTCTTCAAATACAATATCCACATGTCTTGAATAACGAGACAACGTCAGTAGACTCCATGAAAGAAAGCTATGTATCGAGCTCATCGACCAACGAAACCATCGCGTTCTTGATAGTAAATTAACAATCCACGAACGATGTAATAGCTCATCATCCCCCGCTTGGTAAGCGCGTATAAAGTGTAAAAACGGACGAAACATGAGCTGATCATAACTTAGAATAACCACAAACATTGTGATTAACGCCGAAATCAAAGCAGTGTAGTTTTCCTGCAAATTTGCTTGCCACATGAAAGAGCCAAGTCCAGGTAGCAGGATCCTCTCCGATCGACCAGAAACAACAATTGCCTCAGATTCCATGATATAAAACCAACCGGCCGATAGTGAAACCATCATATTCATAAGTAAATTCGGCATGGCATGGGGAACATCAATACGCCAAAACTTCTGCAAACGCCGTAGACGCATAACTGACGCTAATTCTTTCATTTCCGCAGGCAACATAATCAAGCTCTGATAAAATGAGAGAATCATATTCCACACCTGCGATGTGAAAATAGCAAATATTGCAACCATTTCAAACCCTATGCTTCCTCCTTTAAACATTTTTACCGATACAGTTGCTGCAACAGTCAAATAGCCCAAAATAGGAATGGATTGCAACACATCAACCAGAGGAATAATCAATCGTTCAGCTATGGGCGAGCGTGCAGCGAGTGTTCCAAACACAAAGGTAGCCATCAAGGAGAAAAACAAAGCAACAAACATTCGGACAACGCTACAAAACGCATAACCTGGCAAAGCACCTATGGACAGATCAATACCAGACGACTGCAACCCTGCATCACCGTATGCCATATTTTGTAAGGTTTGGCCCAATAGGAAAAAAAAACCCAGTGTGAGAGAAAAAGCAATAAGATCCCAAATATTAGGGAGCAGTACTAAACCAGCATCGACATTTTTTTTGAATTCAAACTCACCCATGACTGCCCCATAATCGATCTATATTCACAACGCTATTATACTCAAGAATGAAAAATTTTCCAAATTATCAGTACAAACAGTAACGATATTTCGCCCAAAAGCTAAGAAAAACACGAAAACATTTGACAATACCGCAAACTTTTAGCAAAATAACACCCAAATGGGGTGTCGCCAAGCGGTAAGGCACGGGGTTTTGATCCCCGCATTCCCAGGTTCGAATCCTGGCACCCCAGCATTTTAATAAAGCTACGGAGCCCACCATGTCAACAGTAACGCCCCTCTCCAGCTCGATTCGTGAAACCTACGGTACAATTGCCTGCAAACAAATCAGAAAAACAGAAATGATTCCTGCTGTTGTCTACGGAGATAAGCAAGAAAACCTTCTAATCAACTTACCACAAAAAGAAGTTAATCTACTCCACACTCGACATAAGCTCCTTGGCCATCTTTTTGAAGTGACAATAAACAAGAAAAAACAAGTTGTACTCACAAAGTCTATACAAACACACTTCTTGAAAGGCAATATTATTCATGTTGATTTCCAACGCATCGACAAGAATCATAAAATCACAACACAAATTCCAGTCGTGTTTACTAATGTTGACCAGTCACCAGCGACAAAACAGAAAGGCCAGATCACATATGCAATCACAGAGCTTCAAATCAGCTGTCTACCTAAGGATCTCCCCGATCACATCACAGTGGACCTCAGCGAGCTGGCAATCGATCAGATCATCCACCGCGGCGATTTAAAACTACCGAAAGGCGTTGAATTTGCTGAACTAACTGATGATCAGCACAATCCTGCAGTTGTCACTGCACACATGCCTAAAGGGACATCTGAACCAGTAGAAGCCACGACAACAGAACAAACTGATGAAGAGACTTCAGCTCAAGAATAATCCTGATTACTCTTTTTGCGTTAAGCAAATGATCTTATACAGAACCGATGCATGAATATTAAACTCATTGCAGCATTAGGAAACAACGACCAGCGCTATGCGCACACGCGCCACAATATCGGCTTTGACTGGATCGACCACTTAGCATCCACATACCAGCTCACTTGGCAAACCCACAGTCAAGGCGTGGTCACCAAGCTCAGAAATGCACACGGAACAATAGTCCTATTCAAACCAAATAAACTCATGAATATCAATGGGCAACCAATTGCTCAGTGTATGAATTTTTTTAAAATTACAGCAAAAGAAACCATGCTTGTTTACGATGATCTTGATCTAGCACCAGGTATCATTAAAGTCAAAAAATCACTTGGGCACGGAGGACACAATGGAGTAAGAAGCTGCCAAGTTTACATGGATATAGAACAACTACTACGACTCAAAATAGGCATTGGCAAACCACTTCATAAATCTGCAACATCAAGCTATGTATTGCAGAAACCATCAGAGTCTGAGCAAGCAAGATTAACACGTAGTATTCATACAAGCATTAAGCATATACCACTACTGTTCGATAATAAAGTTAACCAATATCAGGAGCAACTAGCGATCAACAATAAACAGGAGGATAACAATGGGATTTAAATGCGGCATCGTAGGCCTTCCAAATGTAGGCAAATCAACACTTTTTAATGCACTAACCCGAGCAGAAATACAAGCTGAAAATTATCCATTTTGCACAATAGAGCCCAATACAGGGATGGTCGAAGTGCCAGATAAAAGACTCAATGCGATCGCAAAAATTGCAAAAAGTGCAAAAATCATTCCTACATTAATGGAGTTTGTTGACATCGCAGGATTGGTATCAGGCGCGAGTAAAGGCGAGGGGCTCGGTAACCAATTCCTAGGACATATTCGGTCAGTACAAGCGATTGCGCATATGACACGCTGTTTTGAAGATGAAAATATCACCCATGTCGCAGGAAAAGTTGATCCGATCAGTGATATTCTGACAATTGAAACCGAACTTGCACTAGCAGATTTGCAGACCTGCGAAAAGGCTTTGCAAAAACTCCAAAAACTCATCAAAGCAGGTAATCAAGATGCAAAAAAGGAAAGTTTAGCATTACAAAAAGTCATAACTCATCTTAATGATGGCGACGAACTAAGTCGATCTGACGACGGAGATATCATTGATCTATGTAAAAAATATCAGCTTTTGAGTGCAAAACCATGTCTTTATGTCGCCAACATCAACGACTACGAGACAATCGACGATAACGCCATGCTAAAAAAACTCAAAGCACACGCTAAAGCAAAAAATGCGCCAGTCATTATTGTCAATGCTGGTCTTGAGGCAGAACTATCCGTTCTATCAAACGATGAAAAACAAGAGTTTCTAGAGGATATGGGCCTCAAGGAATCAGGACTTGATCAATTAATTGAAACTGGCCACAAGATGCTTGGTTTAGAAACCTTCTATACAGCTGGACCAAAAGAAGCCAGAGCATGGACCATGCGCAGTCATACCTCAGCACCACAAGCAGCTGGAACCATACATACAGATTTTGAATCACATTTTATTCGTGCAGAAGTCATTGCAAGCGCCGATTACATCGAACATCAAGGTGAAGCAGGTGCCAAAAAAGCTGGCGTTTGGAAACTAGAAGGCAAAGACTACATTGTGAAAGACGGAGACATACTCGTGATTCGAGCCAACGCATGATGATCACTTGTTTATAAACTAACCAACATCAAAGTAAATTTTTCGCCAATTCGATGCGCACTATCCGCGATATTACCGACTCTTTCAAGAATTTTGTAAATAAACATCGTATCAACAGGAGACAAAGAGACCTCATGCGCTCGCAGCTTTTTCCGCAAAACAACTTGCAATAAATCATTTTGATGCTCCAGGTCGTGAATCCCATCTGCCATACGCTCAACTTCAGTCATACATGGGCCATTAAAACCTGATTTCATCACTGAGTCTAAACGAGCAACAATATGATCTGCTTCATCGCACACAGCAATACTTGATTGAACGAATTCAATCATCGCTTTATGCATATCTTTTGGAAAGACAATTTGTCGACTAAGAACGTAACCAGCAATATCCTCCGATTGATTAGCAATTGAGTCTTGTGACTTAACCAAAGATAATAACTCATATCGCGACACGGGTAGAAACATCTTTGAATGCAATCGTCGCGAAACAAGTCGTTGCAGTCGATCTGCATCGCTCTCTTTAAGGGAGATATTTTTTTGAATATCGGTCGCATCATCCCAACGTAATTGTAATACCGCTTCAAAGAAACTCTCGAGTAAGTGCGCCGCTCGAACCGAACATCGCATGTGTTCATACACAATCTGAAACGGGGACTCCGAGAAAACATTCATTAAAGCGTTACGTATACTCATCGCCCACCCTACATTGTCACAACAAAAAAGCCAACGACAGCGATTAAAAAAACAGCCAACACCCCCAAAGTAAATGACGCCGTTTGCAAAGTACTCGACTCAAACAACTCAGGACGGTACTTTATCTTCTGATAAAGCATCCAACCAACAATACCAACAGTGAGCAACGAAGTTAAAATAAGAAGATCACTCGCCATACTCCTCTCCTACAAAAGCTCTTCAGCATGTATCACATCATCTTCTTGCTTCCCATATGCAAGCACATCGGCAACACGGCAGATTTTGAGTGTGCTCGTAACACGGCTGCCCGTCAAATCATCTCCATGCGTCATTAAAAAGCAATCTTCTTGCTTAAAAACACCCTCATCGAGGAAAAAATCAACAATTTTGGTCACTAACTCTCTCGAGGTTTTAATACCATCAATCGCAAATGGAATCGGATAAACATCCTTCATAAGCGACATCTTCGAGCGAGACCTTAACCGACGACTTAAAGCATAAATAGGTATTCCTGTCCGAACCCGAGACATAATTCTTGGTGTTCTCCCATGTTCTGTTAAGGCTATAATCGCAGTAACCTGCATCCTATTAGCTAAATGCATGGCTGCATTTGCAATTGACTCGTCAATTGAATGGTAGGTCAACTTATCCTGATATTGCGATTTTTGTGTTAATGAATGCTTTTCAATGCGCTTACAAATCGATGCAACCTTATGAATAACTTGGACTGGATGTTTCCCGGTCGCTGTCTCAGCAGATAACATAACACAGTCAGCACCATCTAAAACAGCATTGGCAACATCTGAGACCTCAGCTCGGGTCGGTGTCGCAGATGATATCATCGACTCCATCATTTGAGTCGCCACAATAACAGGCGTCGCTTTTAACCTACCTTGTTTAATAATGTATTTCTGTAAAACAGGAACCTCTTCCTCACCTACTTCGAGTGCTAAATCTCCACGCGCTACCATAACAACATCTGAGTGATGAATAATATCCTCAAGGTTATCAACGGCCTCCTTACGCTCTATCTTAGAGATAATACCAATACTTGGATCATGTGCATCGATTAATTCTCGTGCTTTGAGAATATCGTCACCGGAAGCAGGAAAAGATAACGCAATCATATCAATATCTAATTGACAGGCCTGGTCAAGGTCAACACGATCTTTAGGCGTCAACATGGGAGCAGAAATGCCGCCGCCCATCACACTCAACCCTTTACGATTGGTCAGAGCCCCTCCTGACACAACTCGACAATAAAAAGCACTCGTGCTTTTTTTCTCTACGGATAATCTAATCTTACCATCATCAAGTAGCAACTCAATTTCCGATCGATCGGCTAAGTCATGAATCAACCCAGCATAGTCAAACCAAACCCGCTCTTGATTGCCCTGATTAGGATCGCATTCTCGATCAAGACAGAAAGAATCCCCCTCATGTAAAACAATTCCGTCATTCGTTTCAAAACAGCCAATACGTATTTTTGGACCTTGCAAATCAGCAAAAATAGCAATATCTTTACCAATTTCTTGTGCAATCTTTCGCACTTGATCAACACGTTCTGCATGCGCCTCAAAATGACCATGGGACATATTCAGCCGCACAGCATCAGCAACCTCAACAACCTCACGCAACACCAACGGCACATCCGTTGATGGTCCTAACGTGACAACAATTTTTGTTCGTCTTAAATTCATACTGCTAATTCCAACTCACGCATTAAATTTAACACTGGCGTGCTACCGTTGGCAAGATAATGCAAAAACGCACCCCCGCCAGTACTTAAATGTGAAAATTCTCCACCGCCCAACATAGCCAAGGCTGATAAGGTATCTCCACCGCCGACTAAGGTATATGCTTGACAATCAGACAATAAAGATGCCAATCGAGCAGTCGCAATCAACCCAGATCGAAATTCATAAATCCCCAAGGGTCCATTCCAATAAACTGATTTTGAACGCATCACAAATTGTTCGAAAAGTTTCATGCTACCCGGACCGACATCCACGATACATTCATGAGGAAGCACCGAATCAATATCAACTGAACGCTTTTTCTGAAAAGTTGTCAAATCATCTGACACCAAGACATCATGAGGCAAAACTAATTCAACATTACGCTCTTTTGCAAGTTGGCAAAAACGATCAACCTCAGCCAAACAACTATATTCAACCCATGATGTCCCTAAACTAAACCCCTTTGCATGCAAAAGCGTGTTAGCAATACCACCACCAAAACAAATCGTATCCACTGTTTGTAATAATTTCATCAAAAGTGGCAGTTTCGTTGATATCTTTTTCCCCCCAATAAATGCTGTTCGTGGAGATGACGATCGCAAAAATTTTTCAACCCCTCTTAACTCGCTGAGATGACCAGGGCCTAGTACACTTTGCGCTGATGAAAGAATACCAACCGTTGAAGCATGTGACCGATGAGAACATGAAAAAGCTTCCATCACCACAAGGTCGATGTTTTCAACCATCTTCTTAGCTAACGATACATCATTTTCTTTCTCACCTTTCAAGAATCGAGTATTTTCAGCAAGCGCAACGGTACCCGCTGCCAAATAAGTCTCTTGGTAAGGCCATGCCGATAGAAAGGTCACTGGTCGCGCAAGCAATTTCTCTAGCTGGATACAGAGGCTTGCAAGTGAAAACTTTTCTTCCCAAACGCCTGCTCGAGGACGTCCAAGATGAGAAACCAATACAACAGCAAACCGCATCGCAAGAAGCTGTTTAACAACGGGAATCACACGATGAAAGCGCTCATTTAGAATCCACTCACCTTGACTATCTCGACTGAGGTTGAGATCAACGCGCAGCAACACAGTACTGCCAGGTGCTAACGCTTGACAGGCTTGCTCGAAGTTTAACATATCATACCCTAAGTTATTGTTTGACTAACAAAGCTATCAGACGTCGTTGCACCGATTTGTATAGCGAGAGTCTGGGCAACATCCAACATGCGCATCGCATAGGCCCACTCATTATCGTACCATGCAACCAGACGAACTGTTTTGCCACTCACTTGAGTTTGAGTAAGATCTATCACAGCTGAATGACTGCAATGATTAAAGTCACAAGACACTAAGGGTTCGCTCGTCACATCAACAACCGATGAAGATGAAGCAGCCTGCAACAAAATAGAGCGCACCCTATCCTCATCTAACTGATCTGAGCACTCCAAAACAACATCAAGCAAAGATACATTCGCAGTGGGCACACGCAAAGCATAACCGGAAATCTTGCCAGCAAGTCCTGGCAATACAAGCTCAGTCGTTTTCGCAGCACCAGTTTTGGTTGGAATGATAGACTGCCCTGCAGATCGTGAACGCCTAAGATCCGAATGATGCGCATCGACTAGATTTTGATCCTTTGTATAGGCATGTACGGTGGTAAAAAAGCAATTTTGAACACCAACAGTATCATCCATGATTTTCAACAAGGGCGCCAATGCATTCGTTGTGCAAGATCCGATAGACAAGACACGGTGATTCTTCGATAAAACTTCATCATTAGCACCGAGGACAACCGTAGCATCAACCTCGCCTTTAGCCGGAGCAGAGAGAATCACCCGTTGACATCCCGCTTGTATATGCTGACTCAACCCACTGTAATCTTTAAATCGACCAGTGCACTCCAAAACACAGTCAACCTGTAAGGAGTGCCACGGTAACGTGCTGGGATCGCGAGACGCCAACAGCTGAACTGACTCCCCATCAACCTCAAGTTGATGA
>MDTC01235322.1_pt1 | contig 16360 bp, 11 predicted proteins | sample 811181 | NCBI WGS metagenome assembly MDTC01 (sample SAMN05326644, study PRJNA326480) | marine metagenome | isolation source: seawater | place: Pacific Ocean: North | collected 2011
CGATCCAGGAGGAGATCACGGCACGCGCTACGAGACGGCTGCCGATCGGGTGATGAGGGCCATTGCAAGGATACGTTTGCCCGGGTCGCAGGAAGCTTGCGAACACGCGGAAGACGCAAAACGTTACATTATATAAATTTAATTAAACCCAGCCTTGAGGCTATACGTCGAGTATGCGCTTCACCGCCAAGGCACAATTACCAGTATCGAGCACAGTGAGAACAGGGGTTTTGCTAGGCATTTGCAAGGTAGAGTGAACGTTGACCAGCATGTCCGACTTGTCGCTAAACGGTGGGCAACCCAAGGTCGGAAAACTTGAATTGGCGGCGACGAAACCGGACAGGGCGTTGGAGCGACCCGCGATGGTGACGTAGACGACAGACGTTTCTTCCGCATTGGCATCCAAAATCTCCAGCACCTTGCGTGGTTGCTTGTGGGCGGATGCAACGTGCTGCTCCCACTGGACACCGTGCTCGTCGAGCCCGTCGGTGATTTTCTTGGCGTGGCCCTCGTCGGAAGTGGATCCTAGAATCAAAACGGCTTTCATAGGTAGGAGGATAGGTTACGGGCAATGCGATCGCCCACAGGTTCATCATCGGATGGAAATGGAAACGCTTCTCCGGTGATCATTTCGTAAAGCAAAAGATAGCGTCGGGAAAGTTCGGTCACCAAGTCGACCGGCGCTTCCGGTAATTCCTCGTCCTTGTAGGGGTCGCAGCGCTCGGAAAACCAAAGGCGAAGAAACTCCTTGTCGACGTTTTCGGGTTCTTGGCCGGCGGCATGGAGTTCTTCGTAGCTGTCGGCAATCCAGTACCGGCTGGAATCAGGCGTATGGATTTCATCAACCAAGGTGAGGTTGCCCTCCGCGTCCTTGCCCATTTCGTACTTGGTGTCGACCAAGATGAGGCCATGCTCTCGAGCCACTTGCTGACCATGGGAAAACAACTCCATGGCGACGGCGCTGGCCCGACTCCAGTCCTCCTCAGTCATCCAGCCCTCGGTGAGAATCCCCTCTTCTGAAATGGGTCGATCGTGGGCCTCCTTGGTGGTCGGGGTGAGCATGATTTGGTCAAGTGGTTGGTTCTTGATCATGCCTTCGGGCAAAGGGTGCCCGCAATACTCGCGGTCACCTTTGTTGTACACCGTCCACAGGGAAGTGCCGGAACTACCCGTCATGTATCCCCTAACGACAAACTCGATCGGGAAAACCTCGCATTTCTTGGCCATGGTGACGTTCGGGTCGGGGACGTCCAAGACATGGTTGGCCACGATGTCGCTGGTATTCTCGAACCACCAGCGGCTAGTGAGATTCAATGCCTGCCCCTTGAAAGGGATAGCGGCCAGCACGCGATCGAAGGCGCTTTGGCGGTCGGTCGTGACCAAGGCCAAGCAATCGCCCAAGTCATAGCGATCTCTCACCTTGCCTCGATACTTCTCTCCCTTGCCGAGATCCGTCTCCGTCAAGCAATTGTCGACGTTGGCAAGAATGCGTTTCTGATAATCTCCCTTAGTTTGCAGCGTAGTCATGGAAAATGAATTTCGGGCGTAGAGTATGTACGCCACAGATGAATTCAAGCGCAACCGACCATGAAACGAAATTTTGCCTGTTTTCTGGACTGTTTGACAACCAAAGAAGAGGGCGGTGGATTGCTCCACCGCCCTACACATCCATCTAGACCTTGATTGCGTCGAGACTAGAGTTTCCGGTTTCTTGGTCTCGAATACGCAAATTGTTAGAAATCAAGTTTCACGCCGATGCTGGCAACCCGAGGCGCGCCCACTCGGTAGCCATCGGGAAGCCGCCCCAACTGGTAAACCTCATCGGTGATATTGGTAATCTTGCCGAACAATTGAGCCGAATCCGACAATGTGCGAAAAGTAGATAGGTCGAGGATTCCGGTTTTGCCAATTGTGGCCGTGTTGGCGGCGTCCACATAGGACTCATCAGAGTAGCGAAAGTTCAGGAAAACACCGGTTTTCTCGAATTCCACGCCTGTACGGAAATTAAGCTGCAAGTCCGACAGGTATGGCAGTTCGTTACCGCTCACCGAACCAGTCCAAAAATTGCCATCCTTACGCTCGGAAGCCTTGTCGAACTGGGCATCGGTATAGGTCATGGTGAACCGAGTGGGCATTTTCAGGCCCATATCGAACCGATCACCTAAATCCAAACCAAGGCTAGCTTCCACCCCATAAGAGGTGGCTTCGCCCACGTTGGCGTCTTGGGCTGTGCCATTAAGGTTGGCATAAGTAATCAAGTCCTCGAAAGAGGTATGGAAATAGGTCAGTTCGTACCCAATGCCACCTCCCGAACTACCGCGAATCCCTAATTCGAAGCCGAGGGACTGTTCTTCGGAAAGCCCTTTGTCGGAAGCAGAAGGTCCGGGCAGGGCATGCCCTTGATAGACGCCTCCGAACACCTGTAAGTTGCCGGAAACCGAATAAGTTCCTCCAACACCGAGCAAAACATCGTCGAAATCCGTCGAAGCGGAACCCTTGGTGTAATCAACGGTAGTGTATCGAATGCCTGGAGTAATGGTGAAATCACCCATGTCGATCTGGTCGACTAAATAGACTTCAAGAGCTTCGGAGGTCTGCTGAGAGGGGTCTTCATCAGTAGACCCATCCATTCCGATGATACCAGTAGTTCCATTTACTTCATAAGTATCCTTCTTGTAAGGGTTCTTATCGTAGATGTCGTCGGTGAAGCGAAAGCCAACATCGAGGTCATGGTTGCCGATCTGGTAGTCGAGTTTGGTTTGGATGCCTTTGACGGTATAGCTGCGATCGTTGTGCTTTACGGAGAAACTGCCGTCAGCACTTCCCTTGAGCACGTTGATATGGTCCGAGCTACTGATCACACCGTACGTAGTATCAGTCGCACCATTCTTGTAGCCGACTTTTAATTTGTTGCCTCCCGTTGGCGTGAGATCGGCGATCTTGTACCAGTCGCGGTTGAATTCATTGTGAAATACAGTGGTGGAGAGAGTTGCTTCCGGGGAAAGCTCACGCAAGAAACGCAAATAATAGCGAGTTTGGTCTGAATCCATGTTGTCAAAACGTGTCGCAGCGTAGCGTTGGTAAGGATTTGCAGCATAATCATCCTTGGCGAGCCCTAGATAACTGACATCACCATCTAGATCGGTGCGACCAGCCTTGAATTCAAGATAACTGCTATCATCCGCACCGAAAGTATAACCTAACTTGAGCATTACGTCGTTCTTGTTAAAACCGGCGTCCTGAGACGAATGAGCTGCGGTTGATCCGATTGTCTTCCATCCATCCGTGCGATGATCGAACACCTCGACTAAATATCCCAGCTTGCCTGTGCCAAGATCAGTGACGCCACCGGAATGGGCATGGGAAACTCGTTCATTATACTCACCGTAGCTAAAGCGCAGATGGCTGGCTCGTTCCAAGGGTATCGGTGTGGAGAGATAATTGATAACCCCTCCCGTGTTTTGTGGGCCATGCTTCAATTGGCTGGAACCCTTCAGGATCTCGAAGCCGGACATGCGCCCGGCAGTGGGAGAATAGTAAGCATCCGGGGCTGAGAAAGGTGACGGGGATGACGGCACACCATCTTCCAAAAGACTCACTTTCTTGGAACGTTGGGAATCCACGCCTCGGAGACTGATGTTGGGAAACAAACCATATCCTTCCTCACCGCGTAAATAGACCCCTGGCACTTGGCTGAGGATTTCATTGGCGTCAGTGTGAACAAAAGGCGCCAAATCGCTGGTATCGAGATAGGCGCCCGCGCCTTCCAAGGTCAGAACATTTTGCTTGGAACCAATGACCTCGAAAGGTTCGAGGACCTCGAGACCGGCGGAAGCATTCTTGTCTTGGGCGGTCGCCAATCCAAACAAGAAAGTGGAGGCAACTGCCATGGTAAATAGTTTGGGTGTTTGTTTCATTCTGGTTTTACTAGTAATTGTTTGTGTGAAATAAGGGCGGGAATTAATTGAGAATGGGTCTCACCTAAAAAGGGGGGGCGAGCGGCGTCAAGTTCTTTTTGAAAAAGAGTCTCATTTTCATTTAGAGGGTAATTACACCATCTCCATCCCCTTTTCGTTTGACCGCACAGCCAAGGTAAATACCCTTCCCTTGCTTACTTCGTCAGCAAAGCTCCCGTAGTTCAATGGACAGAGCGTCGGTTTCCGGAACCGAAGATCTGGGTTCGACTCCCAGCGGGAGTACCAGTTAAAAAAAGAAAAAGGCCGGAGGATTAATCCGGCCTTTCTCGAAAGGTGTAAAACCCGAAGGAACTTGTTATTTCTTCTCTTCCTTGGAAGGTGCTTCCCAGCCTAAATTGATGGTAGGACCGGATGAGCGTAGTTGGGCGAGGACTGTTCTGAGGGCACCCTGCTTTTCCTCGACTCCGGCATCCGCGGCATCCTTGGCAGATTCAAGTTTTTCCTTGGCCTTGGCAAAGGCCTCGGACGGTTTGAAGTCCTTGAGCTTGGCCTTGTTGGCACTGGGGTCCTTGTCGAACTTACCTTTGCAATTGTTGCAACAGAACACGATCGTTTTGCCTTGGTACACTGATTTCTTGGTGGCATCAAGAGGCTTGCCCGTAAGTGGACACTTCTCATAGGCGGGGCCCTCGGAGACAGCGGTGGAGTTAGCTTTTTTCAGTTCTTCATCGAGCTTGGCAATTTCCTTTTCCTTGCCGGCGCGAAACTTGTCGACTTCGCCTTTGAGCCGTTCCCGATCAGCTTCGAGCTTGGACAAGACCTTGGCGTCGACGAATGCGCTGCGAAGGTCAGCTGCTCCTTGTTTGGTCACACTGGTTTGCCAAAGGAAGATCTTCTTGATGTTTTTGAGTTTCTTAAGATGGGGAATGCCTTTGTCGGAAACCTTGGTGCCATAGAGGTTGAGGTATTCGAGGTTGGCCAGTTTGGCTAAGTGGGCGAGACCGGCATCCGTAATTTCGGTGTTCTCCAAGTGAAGGCGGGTGAGTTTGCTACACTTGGCAACCTCGGCGAGAGCGGCATCGGTGATTTTGGTTCTGGCAAGGTTTAGCCATAAGGTTTGATTGGAAACCCCGGCAAGTTTCTTGGCCTGCTCATCGCCGAAGTTCTTCCCGACGTAGGAAGCATTGAGGTAGAGAGCGTTGGTATTCTGGGCGATGGGCATGGCGAGAATCCCCAGTTTTTCCAACCCGCTAAGAACCTTTGCGTCCGCGGGAGCAACCTTGGGAAGCGTGGGAATCAAAGCCGCCGTTGGGGATTCCTTCTTTTTCGGAGGATTCTTGAGGATGCTCTCGGCGGCTTTTCGGACTTCACCCTCAAGGTCGGACACCTTGGCGTCAAAGGAAGCTCCTGACTTGATCCAAGCGGCGAAAACCTTCAGTTCATCGGCGGTGACGGGATTGAATGGTTCGTCCTCTTCGAATGGAGGCATGACGTCGTCGTCGTCCTTCGGGCTCGAGATGCGGTAGTGGAGTTCACTGGCGTCGAGGTTGCCTTTGACGATTATCTTGGCCCCGGAATCCTTGCCTCCCTTGAGCAAGGCTTCCTTGGTGTGAAGGCGAAGCTTACCCTTGTCCTTGTCGGCTCCGTGACAATCGTAGCACTTGGCGGAAAGGACGGGAACAATGACGTCGTCGAAGAGCTTGGCCTTGGCCGGATCAACGGCAGCAAAGGCATTCGTCGCAATTGAAACAAAAGCGAAGATGGTCGCCATGGAGAAGATGTGCATAGGTTGTTTCATGGTATGAATATCAGATTAACTAACAACGCAGGGGATGGTGTGAATTTTCATCAAATGTGTTCTCGTGTAAAGCTCACATTGCAAAAATGCTTGGGTTTGTTTGGACAATGAATCAGCGGTTTTTATGTTGTGGAAAGGGCGGTTTCCGAGATCAGATCTCCCTGCCGTCGCCAAAGATCGGCATATTCGCCGTCATGGACGAGCAAATCGTCGTGAGTGCCGCATTCCACTATACGACCTTGCTTGAGGAAAACAATTTGGTCGGCATTTCGCACGGTGGTCAACCTGTGGGCAATGACAAGGGAGGTACGAGAAGCGAACAGATTGGCTAGACCTCTTTGAATTTCACGTTCGGTGGCGACGTCCACGCTGGAGGTCGCTTCGTCGAGAATCACCACGGGCGGATTCCGCAATAAGGCGCGGGCGATGGTGAGGCGCTGTTTTTCTCCCATGCTCAAGCGCACGCCCCTCTCACCTATCATGGTATCGATTTTGTCGGGGAGGCTTTGTACGAAATCCCAAGCGCAAGCTGTGCGAAGACAGGTTTCCACTTCCTCCGGAGTGGCGTCTTCTCGTGCCAGCAAAAGATTTTCGCCCACACTGGCGTCGAAGAGAAAAGGATCCTGCGAGACCACCCCCATGTTTCCCCGCAGTTGGGCCAACTCAATTTCTCGGATATCGATTCCATTCAGCAAGACAGCGCCGGAATCCACCTCGTAGTACCGTTGCAAGAGATTGGCCAAGGTGGTCTTTCCAGCACCCGTAGGCCCGACCAAAGCCGTGACTTTCCCTGGAGGCAGGACGATATCGAGCTTATCAATTATTTCATCTCTTTCGGGATAGGAAAAGCAGACCTCTCGGAATTCCACCTGGATCGGGCCAACGGGGAAATCGCTCGGGTTTTCGCAATCCCGAATGTCAACCGGATGATCGAGAATTTCGAATACCCGGTCGCCCGACGCTTTTCCTGCGGCCATCAGGTTGTTGATTTGGACGAGTTGCCTCACGGGTTCATAGAACATGTTGGTATATAACAAAAAGGCGAAAAATTCACCGACTGTGAATCCGGATGATCCATCGGGCTTGATCTTGAGTAAATAAGCTCCCATACCCACCACTGCAACGACACCGAGAGATGAGATGAATCCCGCCAATGGACTCTGGATGGACCAACGAAACATCGTGCGGAGGTTTCGCCGACGCAACTCCTCGCTGGTCTCTAGAAAACGACGTCGCTCTCGTTCATTGAGAGCAAAGGAGTGGATGAGGCGGTTGCCTTGGATATCCTCGACCAACAAGGCGTTTAGTTCCCCGGAGGTTTCGCGCACGTCACGCCAGTTGCGACGCGACACCTTGGCGTAGCGAAAACTCATTACGAGCAAGAACGGGAGCGGTAGAAAAACCAAGGCCGCCAAGGTGGGTTCGAGGGAAAACATGATGGCCGTGACGCCCGCGATGGTCAAAAGGGCAACCACTCCTTGCTCGGTGCCGTCGAGGATGGCCCTCTCGACGTTCTGGACGTCCTCCACCACGCGAGACGCAACGTCGCCGCTCTTGCGTCGGTCGTAAAAGGACACTGGCAATTCAAGCAATTTGTCGTGCAGGTCTCTCCGCAGGTCGAGAATGACTTTTTGCTCAAGCACGTTGTTGACCCGAATCCTCAGGCAATTGAACGCTTCTCGAGCGAAGAAAAGGCCGGTCACAATCAGGACTCCTTCGATCAGGAGATTCATCATGGACTCCCCGTCGCCGGCATTTTCCGCAAACATTTCGTCGAGAACGGATTGAACGACCTGAGGGACGCACACCGCAAGCGCCGTCATGGCAGTCGCCATCACCAGAGTGAGGAAAAACAACCCCCTGTAACGGAAGAGATAGCCGGTGACTCTCCAAAGGACACTCATCGATTTGGGGTTGCCCGAACAGGTTTCTGTTCACTAATCATGGGATTCGTTTCAAGCGCTTTTCGACCATGGATGCAAACGCGGACACCAGCAAAGTGGAGGAGGGCCCCACGGGGGCCATCCTGAGAGACCTGCCCTCCCCTTACCGAGCCCACCGGAACGGACTGCTTCATCTACCTCGTTTCATCGCCAAGATCCGCAAACACCTTGCGAGCGAATTGCCCCCAAGCTATCAACGCAACTTCACCAAGGGTTTCGACGGATTCCTCTGCCTGCATCTCGGCATCGACCCGAAGGAGGTCGTGACTGCGGTTCGTGACAATCCATGCGAGGAAGCATTCGAAGCCTGCCTCCTCGACATGCTGCCCGAAGACCTGCGCGTTCATGAATGGAACCGTAAGCTAGTCCAAATGGGGATGAGTAAAATGGGGCAAGAAAAATTGGCCGAAGTAAAACGAGACATGAGTATTTCAGGTCGCAAGGATCTGCTCTCCTTCGCCGACCTCATCGAGTATGACGAGGGGCGAATCGAATGAAGAAACGTACCCTATTTGCGTTGCGCGGTAATTAGGGTAAGATCATCGGCATGCAACGCATCGCCTGCAAATCCCTCCAATTCCTTCAGTAATTCGTCATTGAACTTCTTTGGTGGCGTCCCAAAGGATTTTTTGGCGAAAGAAGCCAAGCGGTCGCCTGAAAATTGTTCATCGTCCAAATCGGCGGCCTCGGTGATTCCATCGGTAAACAACACCAGGCAATCACCTGGTTCGAACGGCGTCACGCAATCCTCGATAACCTCCTCGAACAAATCGTCCGGCACCATGCCCAAGGCCAAGCCCTCGGAGTCAACGTACTCCGCTCGAGGTTTCGCCTTGCTATCACCGGACCGAATGATCAAGGGCAACTCATGTCCCGCCCGAGCAAAGGTGAAGGTGTTTTTCTTTACGTCGATGATCCCGTAAATCGCCGTGATGAACATATCCTCCCGCATTCGATCGTTCAATTCGCGATTCAAGAGGATGAGGGCTTCGGCTGGAGCCACTCCGCCCTTGGCCAAATAACGGAGAGTGGTTTGGCCAATAGCCATCAAGAGGGATGCGGGCACACCCTTGCCGGAGACATCGGCAATCGCCAAGCCATAGCGAGAGGACCCCAAGCTGAAAAAATCGTAGAAATCGCCACCAACCTGCTGAGAGGACACATAGCGCGCGTCCACCTCCAAGTCCTTTGAGGAAGGAAACTCTGCCGGTAGAAACAACGACTGCACGTTACTGGCTAAAGCCAAATCCATGTCCAACTTGTTCTTCTCGATGCCAAGGTGCATGATGTCCGAGTTATGGATAGCCAGAGCCGCTTGCTCGGCTAATGAATTGACCAATGAGAAGTCGGTTTCACCGAAGGCTAGATCATTGGAAGGATTGGCCACTGCCAGCACCCCGATGAGCAAATCCCCGAACTTGATCGGCGAATAAATTGCTGACTTCACTTCGAGTGAAGAATCGTCGTGTTGAACCACTCGGGGATCACGAGTGGCATCGGCCACCATGATCGGTTTGCCCGTGCTCGCTACCTCGCCCACCAGGCCTTCGCCCATTTCCAGAGTCTCGGAACGCAGCACGCTTTCGAGGAACTTTGCCCTAGTCGAAGGCTTGTCTTCCCCTTCGTCCGAAAGTCTGCGTTGCGGTGGAAACAACCCCTCCACCGCCACACCTTGTAGTTTGCCCCTTTCGTTGCGCTCGTAGACACAGGCGCTCACCGCCCCCGTGCTGAGCGTCGCAGCGCGCACCACGCGTTGAAACAATTCCTGTCTGCCGAGACCTTCGCCAATCGCTTCCACCAAGTGGTGCATGAAATCCACCACGATCTCCTTCTCCTGTTCCAATAGTTGCCGCTCTTCATCCATCCGGGCATTCTCGCGACGTGTCCTCAACAACGGAAGAAACAGCGCCAATACCCCTACCAACGAGCCAGCCAAGATAAGCAAGAAGTCATACATGCGGAAAACAGGAAGCCTTCAATCTTCTTCGTCCTGATGCTGCTCCAAAAATCCTACCACGTCCTGAAACAAACGAGCGTTTTTTTCGTTCAGTTCAGACAAACGCTTGTGGGCCTCGAAGATCAATTCCTCGTCCACGGGAGCACGATCACCGTTCGCCTCGATCGCCTTGGCGACCCCCTCGAAACTCATTGCAGACTCACCTGCTTCCACGGACACTAGGCGGTGAATGCCCAAATTGCGAACTACGTCAAAGTTGCGTTCACCCAATCCAAGCAAAGCCATGGATCCCGGCGGGTCTGTCTTGCGCAATTCCAAGGCCACTCCCACGATAGTTCCGAGGAATGTGCTGTCCATGCTCGAACAACTCTCGAAATCAAACGCTAGACGACGGCCTCCACCAGCCACTTGCCCATGCAAAAACTCCTTCAATGGAGCGCAGTTCAAGTAAGACGCGCGCCCGTTTACTTTGGTGAAAACAAAATCGGCTTCCGCATAAACTTGATAGACCGGTTGCTCTTTCTTTGTCATAACCGGTTTCCCGCCAATTCAGAATTCCCTCAGGATTTGGCGAAGTACGAAAGGTAGGATTCCGCCGTGACGATAGTATTCTACCTCGATTGCGGTATCTATTCTAACACGCAGAGAAACTTTTTCGGTTGAGCCATTTGCCCGCGAGATGGTCAGGGAAAGATTTTGCCCAGGTCGAAGATCGTCGGCCAAATCCGGCAAAGAAAAGGTTTCCGTGCCATCCAAGCCAAGCGATATAGCGTCCGACCCATCCTCGAACTCAAGAGGAAGCACACCCATACCTAGCAAATTGCTGCGGTGAATGCGTTCGAAGCTTTTGGCCACTACGGCCTTTACCCCCAGCAACGAAGTCCCCTTGGCAGCCCAGTCCCGCGAACTGCCCATACCGTAATCGATTCCAGCGAATACGATGAGGGGTTCACCCCGCTCCGCATATTTTTGGCACGCGTCATGGATTGGCATCTCTTCGCCATCCGGCATAAACTTAGTATAACCGCCTTCCTTGCCACCGGCCAATCGGTTCTTTATGCGCACGTTCGCAAATGTTCCGCGCGTCATGACGCGATCGTTACCGCGACGTGACCCGAAGGAGTTGAAGTCACTGGCCTCCACTCCCTTGTCACGGAGAAAACATCCCGCCGGACCATCACCGGGAATAGCTCCCGCCGGTGAAATGTGATCGGTCGTCACCGAATCGCCCAGCAAGGCGAGGGGCCGCATGCCGGAAATTGAAACTATCGGCTCGGGATCCATTGCAAAGTTATCGAAAAACGGTGGTTTTTGGACGTAAGTGCTCGACTCGTTCCACGCAAAGATTTCACCTGATGGAGCATCAACCTCGTTCCATTCCGGATTGGCGTCTTGCACCGAATCGTATTTTTCGCGAAACATTTCGGGGCGAATTCCCCGTGCCATGCATTCTTCTATCTCCTCCGTGCCCGGCCACAAATCCCGCAAATAAACCGGTTCACCATCGGAGCCAGTTCCGATCGGGTCGTTGCTTAAGTCGACGTCCACCGTACCCGCCAAAGCATAAGCTACCACCAACGGTGGTGACATCAAGAAATTCGCCTTGATGGAGCCATGTACTCGGGCCTCGAAATTACGGTTGCCCGACAAGACGCTGGCAGCCACCAAACCTCCCTGGCTCAAGGCTTTCTCAACCTCGACACTGAGTGGTCCACTGTTGCCTATGCAGGTGGTGCAACCATAACCGACCAAATGAAAGCCCAGTTGGTCGAGGTAGGGCTGCAATCCAGTCTCCTTTAAATAATCGCTTACCACGCGCGAACCCGGAGCCAAACTGACCTTGGTCACGGGATTCATCGCCAGCCCACGCTCGACCGCTTTTTTAGCCACCAGTCCGGCGGCTAACATAACGCTCGGGTTGCTCGTGTTCGTGCAACTCGTGATAGCCGCGATCAAAACCGAACCATGTCCGATTTCAGAAGACGAACCATTTAATCCCACTTTTTCCCGAGTCGAAAGAACTTCCGTCTCCAATCCGAACCCACCAGCTGAAACCTCATCGGTCAACATGCCCTGAAAACGCTCTTTCAAGTCTGAGATTTCAATGCGTTCCTGCGGGCGACGGGGCCCTGCAACCGAAGGCTGAGTGTCTCCCAAATCGAAATCGATGGTCTTGGTATAGTCGATGGACCCAGCCTCAGGCATGCCAAAAAGGTCTTGCGCTTCAAAATAATCACGAATCAACGAAACCCTCTCCTTTGGCCGACCGGTCATCCGCAAGTATTCCAAAGTCGATTCGTCCACAGGGAAGTAGCCCATGGTGGCTCCGTACTCCGGGGCCATGTTGGCAATCGTTGCGCGGTCGGCCAAGGAGAGATTTGCTGCCCCTTCACCGTGAAATTCAACGAATTTACCAACCACGCCTTCCGCGCGAAGCAATTCCGTAATCCTCAAAGTCAGATCTGTGGCCGTCATCCCTTGAGGCAAAGATCCATGTAAATTCACGCCAATGACCTCTGGGGTCTGGAAGTAAACCGGTTGGCCAAGCATACCCGCCTCGGCTTCAATGCCACCCACGCCCCAACCAACGACTCCCAAGCCATTGATCATCGTTGTATGAGAATCCGTGCCGACCAAAGTGTCGGGATAAAGAAGAGGCCCTTTCTCAGCATCCTTCTCGAAAACGACTTGGGCCAAATGCTCCAAGTTGACTTGGTGGACGATGCCCACCGCCGGTGGAACAACTGAAAAAGTCTGAAACGCTTGCTGACCCCATTTCAGAAATTCGTAACGTTCGCGATTGCGCTCGAACTCGAAACGAAGATTGGCCCGAAAAGCCTCCGGTGACCCAGCTTGATCCACCTGCACCGAATGATCCACCACCAAGTCCACCGGAACCAATGGCTCGATCGCCTGAGGATCATGTCCCAAATCAGCTACGGCATCACGCATAGCAGCAAGGTCCACCAAAAGAGGAACCCCGGTGAAATCCTGTAAAATGATTCGCGCCACCACGAATGGAATTTCCGCATCCGACGGAACGGAAGCATTCCAACTCGCCAATGCTTTCACGTCCTGCTCCGTCACGGTCTTGCCATCGCAATTGCGGACCAAGGATTCCAGCACCACCCGAATACTAACTGGCAAACGCAACAGGTCGCCATAGCCTAGATCCTGAAGCACAGGCAAGGAATGGTAGTTGCCAGCACTGCCTTCGCTTCCTTGCAGCACGCGTAGTGTCCCAAGTTCGTTATGCATCCCTGAAACCCCTATAAAATAAACGAAGACTCCGCAGTTCAAGCGGATGCAGCCAACTCATCCGAGAGCGCCCTTGATTTCGTCAAAATTCGGTAAGTCGTGTGGGTCGTCCGATGACCATGAATAGGAAATCGTTCCATCCTTGTCCACGACGAACGCGGATCGTTTGGCAACTCCATGAAAGCCTAGCAATTCCTCGTACAACACGCCGTAGCTTTGGGCGACTTCCTTGTTGAAATCACTAATCAAAGGGAAATTTATGTTTTCTTGCTGGGCCATCACCTCCAAGCTGAAGGGGCTGTCCACGCTGATGCCATAAACCTTGGCTCCAAGGTCTTCGTAAACCGAAAGATCATCCCGCACGCTGCACATTTCCTGCATGCATACCCCCGTAAAAGCCAATGGGAAAAACAACAACACAGTTTGATGCTGACCGCGATTAGCTCGCAAGTTGACCTCTTCGAGGCCCTCGGCGGTTTTAGTTTTTAGTGTAAAGTCCGGTGCTTCTGTTCCAATGGTTAATGCCATTATGAATCATATGGTAAAGGTGAAAGCTGAAGGGCAGAAAAGTGTGTTGGTATCGGTTGAGGTTGCAAACGCAAGAGATTTTACTCGAAGTCATTGTTTTTCCCATTCTTCCTATTAAGATTGATCCTGCCGGAACAATTTCCAAATTGAAAGAAATGCAAACTTCCATAGGATCAATGGACGACATTCTGTGCAACGTTGAAACGGCAATCGGGGGAGAAGAACTCGAACAGCGGATTAAGGACGGCAAGAGGCTCAAGGTTAAATTTGGCGTCGATCCAACTCGTCCCGATCTGACTTTTGGTCATCTCGTCGTTTTCAACAAACTGAGAGAGTTCCAACAGCTAGGTCACGAGGCCATCCTGCTGATTGGCGATTACACCGCCCAAATTGGTGATCCCAGTGGGCAGTCTGACCTCCGACCAGTCTTGACGAAGGAACAGGTTGCAGAAAACGCATCCACTTATCTTGCCCAAGCATTCAAAATACTCGATGAGACGAAAACCACTGTAAAAAGGAATAGTGAATGGTTTAATAAAATGAGTTTTTCAGATTCGCTTCAACTCGCGAGAAAGATGACCGTGGCTAGAATGATCGAACGTGATGATTTTTCTAAAAGATATGCTGAAAATAATCCTATATCGATAGTGGAGTTTCTCTATCCTCTGGTTCAAGGCTATGATTCGGTAATGCTCCAAGCCGACGTCGAGTTGGGTGGCAGTGATCAACTCTTTAACATGCTAGTGGGCAGGATATTGCAAAAGGACGAAGGCCAACCGGAGCAAGCAGTTCTTACGCTCCCCATCCTCGTGGGGCTGGATGGAAAACGAAAAATGTCAAAAAGTTACGGCAACTATGTGGCATTCAATGATTCATCCAAGGAAATGTTCGGCAAAGTCATGTCGATTCCAGATGAATCGATGTGGTCTTATTTCAAACTTCTTCTTGGATTAGACGAGTCAGAAATAGAAAAGTTGCAATCCATTCATCCAAAGGAAGCCAAGACCCAACTCGCGGTGAAACTAACGGCTCTTTTTCATGGGGCGGATGATGCGGAAATGGAATCCAAGCAATTTGAGCAGGTTTTTTCAAAAAATGAAAATCCCGATGAAATGCCCGAGCTTTCATGGAATCAAATCAGTTCGCCCGACCTATCCCCCACTCTGCTCGATGCCTTGTTTGCGTCTGGTTTGTTTCAATCAAAAGGGGAAGCTCGCCGACTCGTGCAGCAAGGCGCCGTTCGTATCGACAAAGAACGATGTTCAGATCCTTTCCATCCCATCGAAAAGCCAAGCTCGCCCGTGGTGGTGCAAGCCGGGAAAAGAATATTTTTCAAAATAGTGGAATAATTCCGTTTTTTCTCTTGGTTTCTCCCTGCTCCAGACCAGTTTTTATTGGACTTCCTTCAAGAGCAGTTTGACGGCTGTTTTCAATTGTTTGTCATCGCCGCTTGGTATCTCTTTGGGTTTGGGCCAAACGAGTACGTCGGGTTGAGCGCCGTTCCCTTCCATGTTCTTCTTGTTGTCAATTACGTACCATCCGCGGAACGGCACGGACATATCCCCTATATCCAATATGGTTTCATTGGAGTATACGGAAATAACACTTCCCGCAGTTGGGGCCCCAACCAATTTTCCGCGTTTCATTGATTTGATGGCATGGCAAAATATTTCTCCGTTGCTGGATGTATTTTGATTACATAAAACTATTATTGGTTTATCCCAAAACGGGTAGTCCAAATAACCAAGTGGATAACTTTTTTCTCCGCCTCTGGGAACTGTTACGGCATGGAGCGGTCGCTGCAAAGCATAGAGCATCCTGTCAGCTGTAAAGCCGCCAGTATTATTTCGTACATCTATGACCAAAGCTTTTTTATCATATCCTTCGCCAAATATTTCAGCTTCGAATTTTTCAAGGTCATCCCACCTCATTCGATCCACATGCAAATAACCGATTCTTCCCCCACTCAATTGTGATGTTTCTTTTTTATTTCCGTTTATCCAATCCAACTTCAACAACCTGCGAGCCATCGAGTAATTGATTGGTTCAACAGTTAAAGAACGCTCCTTTGAACCTCTTTTAACAGTCAATTCAATTGATTCACTGATGCGACCATTAAGGAAACTAACCAAACGATCATTTGGACCGATCTTGTTGCCGTTCACGGATAATAGAACATCTCCTTTGTTGATACCTATGTCCGGGTGGTCGCAAGGCCCACCAGTCAAAACATCGCGTATAATTAATCCTTTCCCTTTCCTCTCTTCCTTATAACGCAAACCCAAATGTACTGTCTCCCGCCTCCATCCATTGTCCGAAACCCAAGATGGCCAATGTTTTTCATTCGCGTCAAAAAACAAATGGGATGCATTCAATTCTCCGAACATCATAGAAATCAATCTAGCGTATCCGGCTAAATCAATATTTGCCGTAATATGACTTTCATATTTCTCTAAAATTGAATCCCAATCTTTTTCATTTAGCTTTTCATCATAAAAATAATCACGTAGATTTCTCCATATTATCCTAAATCCAAGCTTCAGATACTCTTCTCTGTCAGTGTCTTGGTAGCTTTTGAATGTATATTTTATAAGCTTCGCACCTATCATTTTTGAAGGAGAGTTTTCAACCATCCAATGCAGTTCGTTTTCGTGCCAAGAAGGTAAATTTCCAGTATTCTTAGTTATCATGCGAGGAGTGAAATCCCTAGGGAAAACAATGTTGTAGGTTCCTCGTGCCCCCTGTTCATTGGTACCGGTAAAAGCGAGCTTGCGGGATGCCGAGTGCCAGAAAGGGTCCGATTCCCTTAAATCAGGCAATGAAATCCGTTGGGTTCTCCTGAATAAATCATCAAAATCAATTCCGAACGAAGGTGGTCTCCATTTTTTTTCCTCGGAGACTATCGGCGGTGCTGGTTTCACCTTTTCGGGAGCAGGCGAAGGCAAACGAGCGTTTCGAA